>Ga0137366_10000073_pt1 | contig 48199 bp, 34 predicted proteins | sample SagtaG_8_FD_104938 | JGI IMG/M metagenome (GOLD analysis project Ga0137366, IMG submission 104938) | Vadose zone soil microbial communities from Sagehorn Ranch, Mendocino, California, USA - Sage1_L_60_16 metaG | ecosystem: Environmental > Terrestrial > Soil > Vadose zone | place: USA...
CAGGATGCTGACGTTGCGGTAGCGGTGGAGCAGGTTTTCCATGGGAGACTTCGGTTTCGAGTTTCAGGTTTCAAGTCTTGAAACGCGAAATCTGAAACTATTCGATCGAAATCTTGCGCAGCAGGTTGAAGTCACTCAGCATTTTTCCCGTGCCCAGCACCACGCTGCAAAGTGGATCGTCGGCGATGGAAACCGGGAGCCCGGTTTCTTCGCGGATGCGTTTATCCAGGTTCTTGATCAGCGCGCCGCCGCCGGTAAGCACAATGCCGCGATCGCTGATGTCGGCTGAAAGTTCCGGTGGTGTACGTTCGAGAGCGACCCGGACCGCGTTCATGATGGTTGAGATGCACTCACTCAGCGCTTCACGAATTTCGCTGTCATCGACCGTGATCGTCTTGGGCACGCCTTCAATCAGGTTGCGGCCCTTGATTTCCATCGTGAGCGGCTTGTCCAACGGATATGCCGAACCGATTTCAATTTTGATCTGCTCGGCGGTGCGTTCCCCGACCAGCAAATTATATTTCCGCTTCAGATAGTTCATGATGGCTTCGTCCATCTGATTCCCGGCCATGCGCACGGAACGCGAGTAGACGATGCCGCTTAGAGAAATGACTGCGATGTCGGTGGTGCCTCCGCCGATGTCTACCACCATGTTTCCGGAGGGCTCGGTAATCGGCAAACCCGCGCCAATTGCCGCCACCATGGCTTGTTCCACGAGGTGAACTTCACTGGCCTTCGCGCGATACGCCGAATCCATGACCGCGCGCTTTTCCACCTGGGTGATTTCCGAGGGCACTCCGATCACGATGCGCGGATGCACCAGCATCTTACGGTTGTGCGCTTTCTGAATGAAGTAGTTCAACATCTTTTCCGTGACTTTGAAGTCCGCGATCACGCCATCCTTCATCGGCTTGATGGCGACGATATTTCCCGGCGTGCGGCCCAGCATCTCTTTGGCTTCTTTGCCGACCGCTTCCACTTCGCCCGTGTTTTTGTTGATGGCGACGATGGAGGGCTCGTTGACCACGATGCCTTTTCCACGCGCATACACCAGCGTGTTAGCGGTGCCGAGATCGATAGCAAGGTCGCTCGAGAATACGCTGAATAACGACCGCAAATTGTGCATGCGCGTACTGCTGGAACGAAAACCGTTGGATGACATTTCGCGTGGCTTCTCTCTATAGTGTTTAGTGCCGGATGTCCGCACGGACATGCCTGTTACCTTCGTGCAAAAAGGGGACGCTCTTGATTCTATTGGATTTCTCAGCCCCGTGCTGAGTAACTAAGGTCGTTGCACCTCAGTCGTCCTGCACAAAACTACTCCAATTTTAGGCGGAGATTGAGAAAAATGAACCAAGGGTACACACGGGAGTAATCATTATATAGGCTTTTGGAAGTGAGCGGGAGCTTGGCGTGTGTCCTGGGTTGCAGTTCACCCGCCCCCCGCAGTCATGAGGGATCGCACCAGCGTGTCCGCCAGCCAGTTCTGATACTTCTGAGATGACCATCCCCGCTCATGCACCAGCATCCGGTGCAAATCCTTGCCCGTCAGCACCCAGAAGATGTCCCTTGCGGTTGCGTAATTTAGTTCCGGCCTGAGACGCTTGGCATCGCGCAGGGAGATGATCATGCGTTCCTGTCTCTCGTAGCGCAGATCTTCCCGCTGCCGTTCCAATTTTGCCAGCTCGGGCGCAACCACGCCCGAACCTCGTAGAAGGTCGAAGGTTACGCTTTGTGCATCGTGGATCTGCCTGGCGATACGGGCTGCCAGGCGAAGTCTGGTTTCAGGGTCGCTTGCGCTCAACGCTTGCCGGACGGCTTCCTCATAATCAGGCCCAAACGCCGCCTGATTCAGCAGCTCAATAAGAATCCCAGTCTTCGACTTAAATATGGCATAGACACTTTGGGGAGAAACATCCGCCCGCTGCGCAATCGCCTCGACCGTCATCCTGGCATAGCCCTTACTCACCAGGAGCAGGCGAGTGGCTTCGACGATGCGACGGCGCGTGTCGTCGGCCTGACGCTGGCGAACCGGTGATTTATAGGAACGGGTTCTTATCTTTGGCAGATGTCGGAAATTGTAGCATCCTTTATTGAGTATAGTCATCTATACCCAAATATGAGAATCGAGAGAGCGGAGCAATCCGGAAGGCGGGAACTGTGAAACTTATTGTGCTGGGAGCCACCGGAGGCACGGGGTTGGAGGTGGTTCGCCAGGCGATCGAACATGAGCACCAGGTGACCGCATTCGTTCGTTCGCCGGAGCGGCTGAAACCGTTTCGGGATCGGATCACCATCCAGCGGGGGAACCTGCTGAATCGTGGCGAGCTTGAAGGAGTCATTCGGAATCACGATGCCGTTCTATCCGCATTCGGGCCGCGAGCGCCGCTGGCAAAAGCGGATGAGCATGTGCTGGAACAGTTCGCCATCGCGCTTTCAGGCGCCATGTCAGATGCCGGAGTCCGGCGCGTGGTGGTCGAATCGGTTGCTTTCCTGTTCAGAGACTCCATCCTGCCGCCAGCCTACCTGCTTGGCCGGTTGTTCTTTTCCAGAACAGTTGCCGATGCCTCTGCGATGGAGCGGGTCTTCGCCCAGAGCCAACTTGAGTGGACCTTGGTGCGGCCACCGGAGCTCACCGACAAACCTTATACCGGAAAGTATCGCGTACGCGAGGAACACTTGCCTGTTTTAGGCTTAAAAATTTCGCGCGCGGATGTAGCCGATTTCATGATCAAAGCGGTGGAAAGCGGCTCCGCGATACGTAAAGTCGTGGGAATCTGCAACTAATCCAATTAAGTGAGGAAATCATGACGTTCTATGCACTGGTTCTGTTTATTCACGTGGTCGCAGTATTAGCGTTATTCGCCGTCATGAGCTTTGAGATTCTGTCGTTAACTCGTTTGCGGCAAGCCTCCAGCCTGCCTGAAGCTCGGCTTTGGATTGAGCCGGTGCGCGGGCTGCCGTCGGTTGCGATGGGATCCTTGCTGGTGATCCTGATCTCCGGTATCTACCTGGCAATGCGAATGTCAGCCTTTGAGGTGGCATGGCCCAAGGTGACTGTAATGGCTCTCCTCCTGATCGCTCCCCTCGGTGCTATCACGGGCCGGCGTATGCGTGCGCTCCGCAGCGCCGTCGCGGGTGCCGGGGCGATCACCCCAGAACTGTTGAAGCAACTGCGGGCTCCGTTTCTGAAGGTCTCGCTGGGGGTTCGTATTGCGGTTGCTCTTGGAATCGTCCTGCTCATGGTGGCGAAACCAGGGTTGTCGATTTCGGTCGGAATTGTGATTGTGTCGGGAGTTTCTGGTCTTCTCGCCGCCTTCGTTCCTTCGCGGGGCAGAGTATCGCTAGAGGTCCCCGCAGGAGACTTTCGGGAATAAGCCGGAGAGATGGTGAGTTGATACCAGAACGCGAGCAGCGAATACCTGCGCTCGGCGGGCAGCAGACTGCTTGATCTTAATCCAAGCCAGTCACGGGAAAAGTTGCCCGACCAACGCGACGAATCGCAGCAGCTAGTAGCATTTTGACGGCGCGATCTCCTCCACTACTCGCGGCAATTCCTTACAAAAGGTGACACTGGGCGGCCTGCTTCGTCAGTACATTCGTACTGTCAGCGCTGCACCGTGTTTTCCATCGCAATCGCCCGAGGAAAGAGAATATTGTTCTCCAGGTGAATGTGCTGGTGAAGGTCGGCTTCAAAGGCCGCCAGCGCCTGGTATAGCGTCTGGTAACTGATACAGGCGTCGCCCGGCGCCGTATAGCCAGAACTGGCGTTGCGCAGGGCCCGTAATGCATTCCCAGCAGAGTCGTGCTCGTGCTCCATCATGGAGACTGGGTTTTGCAGGCTGCCAAACGGCGCAGGCAGAACCGGTTCCTTCTGGATGACGGCCTCCTCCATCCTCATGATGAAGGGGAAAAGAACTCGCTCTTCTTTCATCATGTGTGTCGTCAGCTCCTGAACCAAGGCCTGAAAGCTGGCGCGGACCTGTTGCAGTTCAGGATGGTTCTTCCCGTGGACGGAGCAAACTTTGTCCAGAAGAGGAACGAGACGAGCCATCTCCTCACGTGTGTATTTGTGGTGTGTGTTGCTGATGTGTGTGATCAAATCTCCGAGGGGTTCAGTCTGCCACTCCCGGTTCTTCTGCGCGGCATGCGCCGCTTGCTCAGCCATCTCCAAGGAGTCGATCACCTGATCGACCGGGAGATTGGATGCCCGGCAAGCATCTCCCAGCGATTGGTTGCCTCCACAGCAGTAGTCAATGCCCAACTTTTCGAAAACTCTGGTTGCCGCTGTATTTTCCAGCGCCAATTCACGGACGGTTCTTTCGGCGGTCATGGTCATTGCAATCTCCTTGCGACCAAGTTCATCGCTGATCGGTCGCGCTTGATGTTCTGAAGTTAGCGGAGCATCAAGTCTGTGCCGATGACTTTTGTCACGAACGAGAAACTTGAACGTCCAGAAAGGGAAGTATCGGGGGAGCGGACAAGTACGCCCGTCCGGCTCAATCTCACTCCGGTGAATCGATTTCGGCTTCCAGGGCTTTTAGGTTTGAGATCGTAACCGTCCGCCCGTCGATCTCAAGCATTCCCTCTGCCTGGAGGCGGGAAAGATTGCGGGAAACGAGCTCGCGGACCGTGCCGATATGCGACGCCAGTTCCTGATTGCTGGCGGGTAACGTGATTTCTACGCCGGTTGCGGAACGCTTACCCTCCTTTTGAGCAAGACGCACCAGAAACGAAGCCAGCCGGTGTCGCACAGTGGTGAACGAGAGTTCTTCGATGATTCCAACCAGGCGACGCAAGCGAGAACCGACAACCCGCAAGACTTTCAGCGCTACCTGGGGATGGGTCAGGCACAACGCCTGAAAATCTTGCTTGCTCACAAATAGTAGTGTGGCGTCATCGACAGCCGCTACAGACGCGGGATAGTTTCCCCCATCGAACACCGGAAGTTCGGCAATGGAGCTGCCCGGACCGTCAATACTGAGAACCTGCTCGCGCCCACTGGCCGAACTCTTGAAGATCCGCACATGGCCTGACTCGACGACGTAGAGTCCTGAGCAAGGCTCGCCTTCGCCAAATACGCTCTGTCCGGCCGAATAATTACGCGGCACAGCGCGTTGTGCCAGGAAATTCAACTCGTTCTCCGTCAGCCCGGAGAAGATCGGGACTTTGGCCAGTGTCTTTCCAATCGCAGAAATAGGCTCAGGCACGATGGCTATTGTATCGGAGCAACGCGACGCAAGCGCCTTGGCGCTTCCAGATTAAGTCTTTTCCGCACTGTGACAAAAGTCATCGTCCTGGTGATCGCCAACAATTAGTGTCCTTTCAAGGAGGAGCCTTACGCAAGTGGGCCTCCCCCAACATGCCGATCGGTCACTGACGGCAAGCGGTGAATAAGACATTCTTGGAGGTTGGTCTTTATGCAATACAAGAAACTGTGGATCGCATTCGGATTGGTCATGCTGATCTCCTTCGCTGTACTCGGCGGCGTGGGGTATAAGGCGATCAACAACGGCCCACCTATCCCGAGCAAGGTGGTATCGGCTGACGGGCGGGTGCTCTTCACCGGCGAAAACATTCGCAACGGACAAAATGTCTGGCAATCTACCGGGGGCCAGGAAATTGGGACCATTTGGGGTCACGGCGCTTATGTCGCTCCCGATTGGAGCGCCGATTACCTCCACCGGCAATCGGTGATCGTTCTTGATCGCTGGGCACAAGCGGAAGGCGCTGCGAGCTATGCAGCATTGTCGGCCGAACACCGGGCGGCACTCCAGGGCCGACTGACCGAAGTTACTCGCCACAATTCTTACGATGCGGCCACCGACACGATCGTCATTGACAATGATCGTTCTGCCGCCTTCGATCAATTGGCGGCCTACTACGCAGACGTATTCGGCAAAGGGCGCAATGAATACGCTATCCCAGCCGGCGCCTTGACCGATTCCACCAAACAACACGAGATGGCAACCTTCTTCTGGTGGACGGCTTGGGCGGCCAGCACGAATCGCCCCGGCCAGGGTGTCAGCTACACGCAGAATTGGCCACATGAAGAACTGGTTGGCAACCGTCCCACCGGCGGCACCATCGTTTGGAGCGTGATCAGCTTTGTGCTGTTGTTAGCGGCCGTCGGCGGGATGGTCTGGTACTTCGCTTCTCAGGATCACAAGCCCTCGACCGGAATCGCGCCGCGCCGCGATCCATTACTGGGCATGAGTCCCACGCCCTCGCAAAAAGCCACGGTGAAGTATTTCTTCGTGGTCGCGGCATTGTGGGTGGTCCAGGTTGCACTCGGCGCGATCGTTGCCCATTACGCGGTCGAAGGCGGCGGGTTCTACGGAATTCCGCTGGCAAGATGGCTGCCCTATTCGATAGCCCGCACCTGGCACCTTCAGATTGGTATTTTCTGGATCGCAACGTCGTGGCTGGCGACTGGGTTGTACATCGTGCCTGCCGTCAGCGGCGCGGAGCCGAAGGGGCAGCGACTCGGAGTGAACATACTCTTCGGGGCCCTCGTGGCTGTGGTTGTCGGTTCCCTGGCCGGGGAGTGGCTGGGCATCCAGCAGAAACTCGGCAACCTTTGGTTCTGGCTGGGAGCACAAGGCTATGAGTACGTGGATCTGGGGCGGCTCTGGCAGATATTGCTGTTTGGCGGACTGACGTTCTGGCTCTGGCTCATGTGGCGTGGCATCCGTCCGGCGTTGGCGCGTCGAGACGAGAACCACTCGCTCTTGTTGCTGTTTCTCATCTCCAGCATCGCCATCCCAGTGTTCTACGCTGCTGGCCTGATGTACGGACAGCGCAGCCCACTGATCACCGCCGAATATTGGCGCTGGTGGGTCGTTCACCTCTGGGTGGAAGGCTTCTTTGAGGTGTTCGCCACCGTGGTCATTGCCTTTCTGCTGACCCGGTTGAAACTGCTCTCGGTGGTGACAGCGACCCGTTCGGTTTTGTTTTCAACCGTCGTTTATCTCTCGGGTGGCATTATCGGAACCTTTCATCACCTTTACTTCACCGGTGCTCCGAATTCGGTCCTGGCGCTGGGCTCGGTATTCAGCGCATTGGAGGTGGTGCCATTAGTGCTGATCGGCTTCGAAGCATGGGAAAACATCCGCCTGTCTCATGGCACCGCGGACAGTCCATGGATCAGCGCCTACAAGTGGCCGATCTACTTCTTTGTCGCCGTCGCCTTCTGGAATTTCGTCGGCGCCGGACTGTTCGGCTTCATGATCAATCCGCCGATCGCCCTGTATTACGTCCAAGGGTTGAACCTGACGCCGGTACACGGACACGCCGCTTTATTCGGTGTATATGGCATGTTAGGCCTGGGCTTGATGCTTTTCTGTTTGCGTGCTTTGCGGCCCGGGCTGATGTGGAAAAACCGTCCGCTGGCGATCGCATTCTGGTCGCTCAATATCGGCCTGGCGCTCATGATCCTCATCAGCATGCTGCCTGTGGGTCTGCTGCAAGCCTGGGCCTCGGTCGAATACGGCACCTGGTTTGCGCGCTCCGCTGAGTTCATGCAAACGCCACTGGTGAACCGCCTGCGCTGGATGCGCATGTTCGGTGATTCGCTGTTTGCCTTCGGGGCTCTCGTGCTCGGATGGTTTGTCCTCGGACTTATCACTGGACACTCGTTCGATCACACCGCAACCCTCGACGAAGGAGAATACTCGCCTCGTCCGGTTGGTGTGAAGATCGAAGACGAGGTCTCCGTAGGCAATGCCCCATAATTTGTCGTGGGTGGTTAGTCGCTGGTCCCAGCCGGCTTTGGCGAACGACCAACGACGAGCAACCAACGGCCATTCTTGCCAGGACATGCCGCCGAGGGCCCACCCCCGGCGGCATATTCCATAGGCGTCCAGGGCATAGGGAATCGCCGAGATACCTCTTCTCGCCCAATTTTGGCGCCCACTTTCTCAGCGGCCGCCTTCAGGTCGACATCAAAGACTTCGCAACAATTTCTGATCAAAGAGAAGAGTTTGGTTCTTGACTTTGGATTCGCCGTTAGTGTAAACGGAGTATCCCTGCTTCGAGTTTGCCCCCCGTCGATGCGGTCCGCTTTGTTCTCTATGTTATGGGATCGGAAAGGCTCATCTTCGCACTGGTCTCAGCGGGCTCACTTTTCTTGCTCGATCAATGGAGCAAGCAGATGGTTCAGGACCACCTTCGGGACCGTTGTGTTTGCTGGAGCGACTTGGTGCGGTTGCGCCGGGTCACTCACGTAAAGGATTCCTACGGTACACCGGGCGCGCGGGCCCTACTGCTGTCCGCCTGGATTATCGCGCTGGCTTCGGCGGTTGTTTTGTATCGTTTTGCTCTCTGGTTTCACCATCCTATTGCCGCGATCGGTGTGACCCTGGCCTTGGGCGGAGCGGCAGGGAATCTGCTGGATATTTTGCGCTGGCGTTATGTGCTGGATTTTATTGATTTGGGTTGGTGGCCGGTTTTCAATCTGGCGGACGTCGGCATTGTGGTTGGGGTGGGACTATCCCTGTGGAAGGGAATGCCGGGCTAACCGCTATGCGTCGCGCACTTTTTCGCTGGGGAAATGTCACGGTGTGGAGTTATCCGGCGATGGTCTATATTGGCCTGACCGCCGGAATCATGGCGGGCAATTGGGCGGCGCATGGCGCCAGGATGGATGCCCTCCGAGTCTATGCCGCTACCCTGATCCTGGCGGCCCCTGCTCTGATAGGTGGCAGGCTGCTTTACGCGGTTTCGCATTGGAGCGCCTACCGCAATAATTTGTCCCGGCTGTGGCGGCTTGGGGACGGTGGAGCCGCGATGTATGGCGGTTTGCTCCTGGTACTGCCCGTTTCTGTTCCGGTGCTAGCGGTGCTGGGGTTGCCGGCCGGCGATTATTGGGATGTCGCAATCTTTACCATGCTGGTGGCCATGGTCTTCGGGCGCATTGGATGTTTGATGAATGGATGTTGCGCCGGGCGTCCTTCGCTATCTTGGATCGCGATGCACCTGCCGAATGGCAAGGGAGATTGGGCGAAGAGGATTCCTACTCAATTTCTGGAAGCGGCATGGGGAATCCTGCTGATTGGGTTGGCGCTTCTGGTGCGGCATTCGCTGCCTTTCCGCGGAGCGTTGTTTCTGCTGGTCACGATTGGTTACGCCTGCGGCCGTTTGTTTTTGGAGTCGACGCGCGAGGAAACGGGCAAAGGGCGATTTACGATTCACCACGGCATTTCGGTGCTGTTGATTGTTTGCTGCCTGGGCGCCCTTGCGCTCCGGTGGCCTGAATAGGTAGGAGAGCCCACTTGGGATTCGGAAACTGAACAGCTTAAAGTCATCAATAAAGCGTTAGTCAATTCGCTGAAGAGCAGCTTTGAGCCCTCGAGCACGCGAATTCCAGCCAGCATCCCCATCATGCGCTTCAAGACGATGCAGAGTGAATCGCAGCAGGCGCTTGCCGTGATGATGGACATTCCCGGTGGAGTCCTGGCCGGAGAAGTCTTAGCAGCGGCGCTGTTCGGGATTGGCACTGGGGCTCCCGAGCCTTCCACCGTTGCCAACATTTTTCTGGGGGAAGGCGACGATTTTGCAATGGCAATACGCAGCGACGACATTATTAGCGCGTTCTTTGCCGCAGTGAATGACGCGGTGCCGGGGCGGCAGGACTTCACTACGACCACCCACGCCGAAGGCCCGTTAGGAATCGGCTCTTACACCTTTCACACATACACGACAATTACCACGGATGATCCGGTGGTTGAGCTGCAAATGGGCCAGATCGTGGTCAGCATTCAAGTACATGTGCACTTCAGCAACGATTCTTCATTCGTGCCGTCACCAGGCGATTTCGATTTTACGGTCATCCAGGCCTTCAACCTGGTGTTGAATGGCGGACAGGTCACCTTGCAGCCTCTGGGAGACCTGGTGGTGAATGTTCCCGGGAGTGTAAACAGTTCGATTCGAGACTTCGTCACCAAGAATGCCAAGACCTCGTTCACAAATGCGTGGAACAGCGCCAGCGGCCCGGTGCAGAGCAAGGTGGGTAGCAGTCTGAGCGTCAATAATCTACAGGGATTTCTGAAGTCGATGATGAATCCGGTTCCCAAGCCGGGCTCACAGCCTGTGGAACAGATCGAGCCCAAGCTAACGTATACCTGGTATGAAATCAATCCATCGGGAATTGTGTTGCACGGAAATTTAGAGGTACCTGCGTGGTCTAGGCCGCATGTTGAATTCACTTTCCAAAGGGTTGGTGGCTTGACTCTCTTGTCGCCGGCTCGAAGTGAATACAATGCGCTAAAAAGCTGGATTCCCGGTGGAACGCTACAGGAATTCATTTGGACTCAGGATGGTTCTCCGCTTCACGATGATCGTCATCGCTTCTTGTTCAGCAAGGGAAATCCCTGGCCGCTGTCGCTGGTATGCCTCACAGTCAAAGGCTCACGGATAACCGCGACCGGGCCGATCGCTTATGAGACCGTCTCCGCGAAGAGTCTGTTTTGCAGCTGGCGATCGCGAGTTACTGCCCGGGCGCTGGCAGGGCTCGGAGTCGCGACAGAACGTCCGACCATCGCGTTGACTCGTAAGGCATCGCATGGCGGCATTGAAGTAATTGGGCACACTTCTCCGTGGGCAGCGGAGGGCACAGCCCGCCAGGATGCGACCAACCTGATTGTGCATTTTCCTGATTCGCGTTCGCTGGGCCGGCTGGAGCACCTGGCCCGGGTACTACACGAGAAAGCGAAAGAAGAAAGCGCGGCTGCAATCATTATCGTGGCTCCTCCCGAGCAATTATCAAAGATCAGGCCGGTCGAAGGCCTGGTCTTCAGCGATGACGAAGAGGGCTGGGGCCGGGCCCTTCCGCTTCACCAACGTCCGGCGACTTTTCTTACCGATACTCACGGCGACGTAATCTGGCAGCACCAGGGGACGCTCACCGACGACCAGCTTGTGGATGCTCTTGTAGGACACCTACCAAAGGGCGGGGGTTTTGGGTCACGTGTGCTTGGCCCGGACTTGCAAGTGGGGCGGCCGGTCCCCAATTTTGTCTTCGAGCATTCCCCCGGCAATGAACTGACTCTTCGCAAACTATATGGCAGCCCCGTGGTGCTGGTTTTCTGGAGAAGCACATCCACTGCCAGCATTGAGGCGATCCGCGATCTCGAGCGCGCATTCGAGAGTGAGGGACGTCGCGCGCCGGCATTGTTGGCGATCAATGACGGTGAGTCCGAGAAGGTTGTGCGGCACGCGTCGAAGGGCATGAAGGCGATTGTCGTCCCCGACCCGGAGCGCGATATCGCCACAGCCTATGGAATCGATTTGTGGCCTATTTCGGTCTATCTCGACAAGAGTGGCGTGGTCACGGACATCCGCTACGGACGTTTCTGCGGACAGGCAGGGGCGAACCCTGCCGCCGGGCGTGTCGAAGAATACGGCGGTTGTAACTAGGCAGGAACAGACTCGGGCATGAGGAGTGAGGGTGATGATGGACGGTTATGTGCTTGCGACGCCGCTACTGCTGCTGCTACTTCTTGGCATGTTGAGACGGTTCATTGGCTGCAGTTCGTTTTCCGCCGGGGACGTTCCAGACAATACGCCATCTCCTGACATTGTAGCGACTGGAACGACATTAAAAGGGTCACCGAATCCTTCTTCAGTAGGCCAGGGAGTGAGCTTTTCTGTTGCCGTCAAGGCGTTGGGTGGCGGGCCCCCCATCGGCGGCCAGATCGATCTCAGGGAAGGCGCGCTACTGCTCCAAACCGTCCCGATCGATGCCGGGGGCAACGCGACCATTCTGCAAACATTTTCGACGGCGGGAACTCACAATATCGATGCCGTTTACTCGGGAGTACCCGGAGCCTTTATCCCCAGCGTAGGAACCTGGCCCCAAGTGGTCACTGGACCACCGCCAGCGACTATCGAATTTCGGCAGGCGGCGGAAAACAGCGAGACTCTGAACAACAGCAGCATCAGCACGGCTGCTTTCGGGTCGAATGTAAGCGCGGGAAACGTCATCCTGGTATGGATTTTCTGGCACAGCGCCGGCGGGCAAACCATCAACGGAGTTACCGACACGATTGGAAATACCTACCAGCGGGCAGTTGGGCCAACTACAGGAGCCGGGGCTCTGGCCGGCTACCGGCAGGAAATATGGTATGCGCAAAACGTCAAAGCTGGTGCAGCAGTCAAGGTGACGGCAGCTTTCTCCGGCACATTCAATGATGACAAAGATATTGCCGCGTTCGAGTATGCGAATGCCAACAAGGCCAATCCCATCGACAAAACCGGCGCGGGAAGCGGCACCGGAGTGAATGCGTCCATAGGCCCGGTTACGACGACTGCTCCCGGACTGATTTTCGCGGCAGGCGTGTTCCAGAATATGGCGACCTCGGGGGCTGGATTTACCCAGCGCTCCGCACTGAAAAGTAATGCCGCAGCGGACAAAGTCACGGCTGGCCCAGGAGCGGTCATCGCTACCTTCACCAATGCTCCGCAGGATTGGATCGCGCAGATGGTGACCTTGAAGTAATGATCAGTGCTGCATCGAAGCGGCGTTTTGGCACTTCACGTTCGGGTTCCAGTCGGCAAAAAGACCGCTCGGACTCGGCTCCCATGTCCAAACGTGTAGGTACCAGATGCCCAGGCGCTCCGCCTTCTTGAGTGCTTGCCCCATAACGCGCGGGGGCTCGGTGGCCGTCCATGCGGAGATAGGCACCAGGAATTCGACGCCGTTCAGTTTGAACGTGCCGTCCGGCATCTTCTCGTAGACCAGCACTTCGGGATGCTCGAGGTCGAGCGTGGTGTCGAGGAGCGCCTTATTCTGAAAGTGGTATCCCATTGCGCCCGCAGGTTGATATTCGATACAGTCACCACTCCCCTTGTAGCCGGCCGCTTCTGCGGCCTCAGTAGTCTTGAACTTGGCCGTCGCGTCACGAACTTTCGCAACGTCACGATCAACAGCGTCGCCAAACCCGCTTGGAAGCACACTCAGCGTCTTACTCTTGTCCATAGACCCACTTTGCGACACCGCTGCGCCCGTAAACACACATGTCATCACCAACACTCCAGCGATCAACACTCTCACCCGAGTCATCGTCGTCGTCCTTTCGGAATTGCTTATTGACTTCAGCATGGGCCGGATCCTAGCAGAGAAGCAGGGAAGGCAGACACGAGTTTTTGACGAGGTGTCCCGACGGCATGACGAACTGGACTGAGATCCGTGCCGGTCGGTTGGTCATCGCCGCAGGCCACTTCGTCAAAATTCGGGTCGGCTGAGGCCGACCCGTGGCAGAATGAAGCGGTGATGTCGCCTCGGATGCGTCAGAAGATCCGGATGGTCGCGGGAATCTGGCTGGCCTGGACTCTCGCCGGCCTCTTCTACATCACCCAAGATTCAGTTCCGCGGCTCTATCGAGGCCAGTCGGTGGCCTGGAAGTACGTGTTCGTCGGTTGGATGGCGGGCATGTATGTCTGCGCCGCGCTCACGCCGGCTCTGCTGTGGCTCGGCAACCGTTGGCCAGTCGAGCGGCGCGTCCGCTCCGCGGGATTGCATCTCGGCTTCAGCGTGGTCTTCTCGATTCTTGCCACTGTAATCGAAGTCCCGGTGCTGCTGCTGCTCGGCGTCTTCCCCGCGGCGACGCAGCCTCCACTTGCTGTGGGCATCAGAATCATGCTGTCGTTCGGCATCCAGGGTGGCGTCATCCGCTATTGGGCGGTGATTGCACTTCAGGCCGTATTCCGGTCGCAGAAGAACGCCAAAATTCGCGAGCGGGAGGCATTCGAGCTGCGGGTGCAGGCCTCCGAACTCGCCCAGCAACTCACAACCGCGCAACTGGGCGCCCTCAAGATGCAGCTACAGCCGCATTTTCTCTTCAACACGCTGGGCGCCATCATCGTCTTGATCCAGGAGCAAAAAACGGCGCTTGCCGAAGCCATGGTCGCCAGGCTTAGCGACCTTCTTCGTCTCACGCTCGAAGACGTGGAGGCCCAGGAAGTCCCGCTCTGGCGCGAACTGGAATTCCTGCGGCTCTATCTCTCCATCGAGCAGGTCCGGTTCGAAGACCGGCTGAGGGTGCGCATTGCGCCGGCCCCCACGCTGTCCGAAATCCTCGTGCCGCACATGGTGCTGCAGCCGATCGTCGAGAACGCCGTTCGCCACGGCCTTGGCCAGAGCGAAGAAGCGGTCACGATTGAAGTGTCGGCGACGTGTGCGAACGGCTCGCTCACCTTGGTTGTGTCGGATGACGGGCCGGGATTGGCGCCGCCCAAAACTAATCACTCCGGAATCGGGCTGGCGAACACCAGGATCCGCCTGGCGCGGCTTTACGGCGATGACGCGTGTCTGGTCGTCGAGCCGGCGGCCGCTCGAGGCGTGCGCGTCACCATTACATTGCCGATGCGGACGGTCCCGGCGGGGGGCGGGCGGTGCGATTGAAAGTTCTGGTCGCAGACGACGAGCCGCTCGCTCGCGAGGGGTTAAGGCTGCTGCTTGGCCGGCAGCCGCAGGTCGAATCCGTCTCGGAAGCGCGAAACGGACGAGAGGCGATCGCCCACATTCGAGAGCACAGGCCGGACATGGTGCTGCTTGATGTGCAGATGCCGCGAACCGATGGCTTTGCAGTCGTCCACGCCATTGGAGCGGAGCGCATGCCGCCGGTCATCTTTGTGACCGCCCACGACCAGTATGCAATCCGGGCTTTCGAGATCGCGGCGATCGATTATCTCCTCAAGCCGGTCACGGAAGAGCGCTTTGCGATTGCGTTTAAGCGAGGCATCGCCCGGATACGAGGAGTGCCGCAGGAGGAGGGCACCAGACAAGTGCTGGCGATGCTGGATGCGGTTGCGAATCCGCCCCGTCCGCTCGAGCGATTCGCTGTTCGATCCGGCGAGCGTACCATCTTCGTGCCGGTCGACGAGGTGGAGTGGATCGAAGCCTTCCAGAACTATGTCCGGCTCCACGCGGGATTAGCGACCCATCTGCTGCACGTGCCCATGAACACCATCGAGGCCGTGCTTGATTCCGGCCGCTTCCTCCGTATCCACCGATCGCACATCGTGAACGTCCGGCGCATCGCGCAGCTGTGGTCGATCACACATGGCCAATTTGTTATCGAGCTTAAGTCCGGACACCGCCTGCAATCGGGGCGCACTTACGGCGAGCGAATCCGCCGCGCGCTTACCAATCCGTTCTGACCCGGCCCGTCATCTGCCCGCTCGTTCGATGTTCCACACGCCCTACAGCGTGGTTGCATCCTTATTAATTAATTCCCCCGCTATCAAATCGGTGAGCCAGTTCACTTGCGGAACTCGCTGAAAACAAAATCATGCTCTTTTCGTTGGGCGTGGCAGGCAGAACACCCTGCTTGTCGCTCGGCCGTCAGCTTCCCATGAGTCTGATCGCTCCCCGCAAAACTCATGAATTCCCAGCCTCCAGGCGAAGGGTAGCTCTCGCTGTGTTTCACCATGACATCGACCCGGCGTGTCGCTCCTTCGGTGGTGTTGCCTGCCGTTTCCTTGATTTCAAGTAAGTCATAAACAATCACCGAGCCGTCGGGAAATTTGCCAGTGTCATAACCTTCAAGAGCTCTTTCGTTCGCGTAAATATGGTGGATTCCCGCTTCGGTGGCAAAGGCAGCGCTTTGGGGTCCAACCAGCACACTCTTGACGTGGGCCCACCTGCGGAAGTTCTTAGGAAATGAAGCAGTCTCGTCGAGCTGCGCCCATAGCGATAGACTGCCAGCCAAAACCGCAAACAGCATCAGCATGGTCTTCTTCACGGATTGCCTCCATCCAATGACGTAGTCTGTGGCATGACGATGCGTGCAGGAAGAAGATTTTGACGACGCGGGCGACGGTTGTGACGAGCTGGACCTATGGAACGACAGAGCGGCGCGCAGGCGGTCCGAAGGAGTTCGCCCGGATTACGGGGTTATTCCTTGGCTCATTCTTCTGCGCAGCGCAAGGTCGGTGGGCGTAACGCCGAGCATTCTCCGGAAGGTTCGCGTCAGATGCGCGCCATCTGCAAAACCGGCAAGGTGGGCCGCTTCAGTTGCACTGGCTCCATCCATCAAATTACAAGCGGCCCGCTGCAGCCGAAGCCACAGAATATAGGGCCGGAGTGCAACCCCAACCGATTCGGTGAATACATGCATGAAACGAGATTGCGAAAGGCCGGATACGGCGGCTAAGGTCCTCAGGGAAAAATCTTCTCTCCTGCCGAGCCGCTCCCGGACGTGTTTGAGCACGCGGTTGACCCCGGGATGAAGCTTCACCGGCCGCGGCGCGTTGAACAGATCACTGCGCAGCCATCGCTCGATCTGTGCCTGGTTCAGATCGGTGCCCAAAACCGCACGCCACTGCGCGACGCGCTTTGCCGGAATCGGGGAAATATCCTTAGAAACGGTGTCGGACAGTCCGGCGCCCAACTCGCTCTCCACGTCAACGAAAGCAATGAGCAGCGTTGACCGGAGCTGGGCCTGAATTTCATGAACGGCGTCGGGGCGGACCAAAGCAGCGCCGCACGATTTCCATTTGTTCCCTGGCCCAGAGCGGATCCGCAGTGTGCCACGCATTACCATGATCAGTTGCGCGCAATGATGAATGTGGCGAGCGGCAGTGAAACCTGGTCCCCAAACAATCATTGCCGCCGGCCAGGCCAGCAGGCCCGGGGCTCGAGGGTTCATAGTGAATGAGATTTTGCCACGGCCCAAAGTCTGCTGCCAACTCAGGTGACAGAATTTGCAGCCAATTCGTTCAAGACAGTCGGATAGTGTGGCAGCTATGTTTTTAGCTGACCCACAGAATGGGCTGGGGGAACGGCGATGCGCCTACATTCTGCGTAGACGGCGCTCGATTTTTGTCATTTGGTCACATTGCACTCTGGCCAAATTGAGGCGTCCCGCTATCTTGAGGAGGACTAAATGCCCGCTCGTTGGCGAATCGGCGTAGCGCTATCGGTTCTGCTGCTCATTGTGGTTGTGGCTGTTTTTCTTCGAAGCGATGACCAGTCCTCTATGAAGCGTCATACCCCAGAACTGGAATACCTGAAGTCCGTAAACAGCGTGGCCCCGCCCCAGAACCCGGAACTGTTGTTCGTATTGATGACCGAGTTCGCCAATTCCAATTTGCAGGCAGAAGGAGTGGAATTCTTCGGCGAGCGCCTCAAGGCATTCGAGCCGCAGTTGACGCCCGTACAAAAATCGTTGTATCTGGGAATCATCGGACTGCTACGCGCTCAGCATGCTTCGTCGGTGTCGCTGCTAAAGCGGCGTGGATATGTAAAGGACACCATTGCCACGCTCGATCAGGCGAAGCAGCTCTCAGGGGGAGAGGTCTTCGTCGTCAACTGGATCGCCGGCGTTGTGCATACCGAGCTTCCCAGTTACTTTCATCAGCGAGAGGCTGCGGAGCAAGAACTCACCTGGTGTCTCGAGCATGGAGAGAAAGCGCCTCACACCGGATGGCTGCGCGAGGTCTACTTTCATCTCGGAAAACTCGCGATGGATAACGGCGACGCGGTGAAAGCGCGGGAATACCTTGGACGCAGCGGTTATACCGATTTCGACAAGCCCATCACATTGGCAACGCCGTTTTCCGAGGAGCCAATCTCCGGGCACGCGTTTGCGCCACGGCGCATCAGCGAGGTTGTTCCCGGCCGCGTTTATGTTCTGTCAGGCTTCGAATTCACCGAATACTACTTTGTGGTTTCCAAAGATCGCAAACAGCTCATCGCCATCGACGCGGGCACGCGGCCGGATTTCGCGAAGACCGCCTACGAGGCTCTGCAAGCGTATGCGCCGGGACTACCGCCTCTCACCACCGTGCTGATTACTCATGCGCATTGGGACCATGTCGGTGGCCATTCGTACTTCCGGGGGTTGAACCCGCGTCCCAGGTTTTACGGTCGGGAGAACTATCAGGAGGAACTCGACCGAGAATTCAACGCGCCGGACACCTTCGGTAAACAGTTTTTCGGAGAGCGGTTTGGCCTTGAGGATCTTCGACGGTACAAGCCGGACGTGACGGTCGACAAACGGACCGGCCTGAACATTGGCGGATCGGAGATCGAGCTGATCCCGGCTCGAGGGGGCGAGACCCACGACGCCATGTTGATCTATCTTCCCGATGGAAAAGTAATGTTCATGGGGGACGTCCTCATGCCGTATCTGGGTGCACCGTTCGACGAAGAGGGCGATCTTCCCGGGTTGCTCGATGCGCTTGATCTTGTCACTAGCCGCAACCCTCAGCACCTCCTTCATGGACACGAGCCGCTCACACGGAACTTCTCGTCGCCACTGATTCTTACCCACCTGAAGACTGACCTGGCATGGTTGCGGGACCAGGTGCTCGCCGCCATCCGTCGAGGTGACGAACGCGCGGCGATTCATGAAATGAATCTTATTCCCCCGGATCTCCTGGCTAACCAGCCCGATGCCTATCAGCCCTACTACATCATGCGCGAGCATGTGATCGATCGAATCTACGATCAGAACGTTGGGTACTGGGAGGCCAACCTTCAGGGGCTGGCGCATCCTGGTCGCATGGATCGCGCCGAACTGCTCGCCGACTATCTAGACCTTTCGGATTCGCAAATCGCCAAAGCAGCGGACCGTCTCTCCGCGGACGGGAAATACGAGATGGCTGCGGCCCTGATCGAATCCGCAGAGCCTAAGTTTCCCGGCAGCGACCGTCTCCAACGGGCCAAACGGTTCGCATATCTGAAGCTGATGGAGAAAAACCAAAACACGGACCCATTTAAATTCATCATCTATGCCGCCAAGGCCGGCGCACAAGCTCCACAGATCAATCCCGGGAAGTGAGGGAATTTCTGGAGTAGGCTCCAAGCCAAGGGCCTGGTTGAAAATCCGCTCGTCATGCTGGCCGGTGCAAAACCTCATTCGCGAAAATTACATCTCTAGGCATGGAGTTCGAATGCCTCTAGCCCTCACATGGCAGGAAATTGCAATCCGCCTGTCCTTATCGGTCGTGGCGGGAGCGCTGCTAGGCCTCGATCGTGGAGAACATGGTCGTCCCGCCGGGATGCGTACGACTCTTCTGGTTTGCCTGGCTGCCTGTATCGCGATGATTGAAGTCAACTTGTTGCTTGCCACGGCAGGCAAATCGCCTGACTCCTTATATTCAGTTAGATTTGATGCGACTGCCGCTCGGCATCTTGACTGGTATGGGATTTATCGGCGGAGGCGCGATTCTAAAGCGGGGTGGCCTGGTTGTTGGCGTGACCACGGCGGCGACTCTATGGTTTGTGACGGTGATGGGCCTTTGTTTTGGAGGCGGCCAGCTTTCCCTTGGCATGGCTGCATTTGTGCTGGGGATCGCCATCCTGTCAGGATTGCGCTGGTTTGACCATCATCTGAAGCAGGAACAACATGGAACCCTCACCTTGACGACCGAAGCGAATTTGCCATCCGAAGATGAAATTCGCAGGACCGCGGGGAAACATGGATACAGACTCACGGTTGCCTCCATCGCTTATCCCGACCAAACTCAGCGCAGGCAGATTGAATTCAGATTGGAATGGCGGTCGGCGCCGCCAAAAGTAGACGTCCCTCCCTTCCTGGCTGGGCTGTCCAGTGATCCGCGCGTGCTATCGGTTTTCTGGAAGATTGGATGATGCCTGGGGACGTGCAGCAATCTTCTTCGCAGAAAACTCCGGGTCGCACCTCCGCATCTAGGTTTCCGAGTAATGGGCGGTTCGGATTTAAGTGCCGGAGAGCAGCTTCAGTCGATTTGGCGCTTGGGCGGCCTGTCGATCAAAGAACTGGGCATCCGTGTCTGGAATGGAATCTTGGAACGCAACCTTCTGGGGCGCGCTTCTGAACTCGCTTATAACTACATTTTCTCCATCTTTCCGCTGATTCTGGTCTTGCTGTCATTATTTGGGTTGTTCGCCAGCCGCGGCTCTCTACTCCGGGCGAACCTGATGTTTTATCTTTCGACAGTTTTGCCACCACAAGCATTTCACGTGTTGGATCTGACCATCCAGGAGGTCACAAGCCACACCAGCGGCAGCAAATTGACTTTTGGAGCGCTGCTTACACTTTGGGCGGCTTCTGGCGGAATGACTTCCATGATCTCGACCCTCAATGAGGTCTATGGAGTGCGCGATAGCCGTCCCTGGACGAAAGTGCGCGTGTTGGCGGTCGGACTGACGATGGGGATTTCTGCTCTCGTTCTTTCCGCCCTTATCTTGATACTTCTTGGTGGGATCATTGCAGGTTGGGCGGGCGATCAATTTCACCTGGGGTCTGTGGCGGTTTTCTCCGGCAAGATACTGCTTTGGCCCGCGGCGTTCCTGTTCGTGGTCATCGCGTTCTCGGTCATCTACTATTTCGCTCCTGACCTCGAAGAGCAACACTGGTATTGGATCACTCCCGGGTCGCTGTTTGGGGTCCTGCTGTGGCTGGCAGCATCATTTGGCTTTCGCGCCTACCTTCACTTTTTCAACTCCTATAGCAGAACCTATGGTTCGTTGGGCGCGGTGATTGTCTTGTTGTTGTGGTTTTACGTGGCAGGGCTGACATTCTTGATTGGCGGCGAAATTAATGCCGAGATCGAGCATGCCGCAGCCGCCCATGGCCATGTAGAAGCTAAAGCGGAAGGACAAAAAAAGGCCGCCTGAAAACTGACTTCTCCAGTCGACCACTGATCGGAACATCCCCTACTTCAAATCCTGTACGTCTGGGTCCCCGCCGCGACCTTTCTTACCGTGTTCGCATCCTAACTCCTCCGTACGTCAGGGGTCCTGTCGCCCATTGGGTAGCCAGTTGAAGAGCATTCCATTCAATCGAAGCATCGTCCATGGTTCCAGGCACTGGCTGGGAAGATCGACGTTGGTCATTTGGCTTTGCTCAGTTTTGCTGTATGCACTGAGAACCGAGGCCCAAGACAATTCCGCCGCCCAAGTTCCCAAGACCGCACCGCAGGTCGAGAAAGTTCTTCCCTCATACGAGGGGCAGCAGGTCGTGGCCGTCGAGCTTGCCGGCAAGCCAGGCCTTGACCCGTCAAGCTTGCAACCTTTCTTGGCACAGAAACCAAATGAACCATTCTCCCGGGCCAAAATAGAGCAGTCGATCACAGCTTTGAAGAACGGCGGAAAAGTCAAAGAAGTCGAGCTGGAGGTCCGCCCACAAGCCGACGGAATTCGTGTCATATTTGTCTTGCAGCCCGCCGTTTATTTTGGAATCTATACCTTCCCTGGCGCAGAGCGCTTTGCCTACTCGCGACTCCTTCAAGTCGCCGACTATCCTCCGCGCGGAGCTTATTCCGCCGTGGATGTAACCAACACCACCGAGTCGCTAACCAGATTCTTTCAACAGAACGGCTATTTCCAGGCAGAAGTTAAGCCGGAATTGCAGGATGACCCGGCCCACGGGTTGGTTAACGTGAATTTCCATGTGACCCTTAAGCGGCATGCAAAGTTCGGAAAGGTAGTTTTCCAGGGCGCCCCGTCCGAACTTGAATCCAGGCTGCAAGGGAACCTTCAATCTCTCCGGGCACGGGTTCGGGGAGTGGCCATGCGCAAAGGCAAAAGCTATTCCTACCGAACCGTTCAGAGAGCAACTCAGTACCTGGAATCAAAACTGATTGACGGCGATTACCTGGGAAGTCGCGTAGAACTGGCGGGAGCCGAGTATGATCCGGCCACAAACCGCGCCGATGTCCGTTTCAAGGTCACTGCGGGAGCACCAGTACATGTAAGCATCGAAGGCGCTCATTTGTGGAGTCGGACGCGCAAAAAGTTGTTACCCATGTATGAGCAAGCCGGACTGGACCCCGAGATTGTTCAGGAAGGAAGACAGAATTTAGTTTCATACTTTCAAGCGAAGGGGTATTTCGATGTAAGAGTGGATGCCCAGACCCAGGCGGCGGGAACCCGGCAGAATATCGTCTATCGCGTCATGAAGGGCCCGCGGCACAGCGTCGCGCAGGTTGCCATCGCAGGCAATCGCAGCCTTCCTGACGGCGAGCTTCGCGGGCACATCAAGGTTCAGAAGAAAGGCCGGATCCCGTTTGTTTCTCATGGAAAATTCAGTGACCAACTCGTCCGGCAAAGCGCGGATAATCTCACCAAGGTGTATCAGGCGGAAGGCTTTAGCAGCGTCAAAGTATTGCCAGAAATCAGCAAGGCCAATGACAACATCGTTGCAACATTTCACATCGAGGAAGGTCCCCGGGATCTTGTCGAAGTATTGCATGTGGACGGGAACCAGTCGGTTTCAACCGACAAGCTTGCCCCCCGAGGATTAAAGGTCATAGAAGGGCAGCCTTATTCTTCGAAGAAAGTAGACGAAGACCGAAATCAGATTGTTTCCCAATACTTGCGGATGGGCTACCTCAGTGCGACTTTCCGGGCTACTGCACGGAAGATTGGGAATGACCCTCACCGTCTGGAAGTAACTTATCTCATCGAGGAAGGCCCCAGGGTAATCGTCAACTCAGTCGCCACCTTGGGGGCGCGCGCTACCCGGCAGTCCCTCATTGATCAGACAGTCCGGCTTAGACCTGAGGCGCCGCTGCGTGAGGATGAGTTATTTGCTGCGGAAAGCCGGCTCTACACGCTTGGCATATTCGACTGGGCGGAAATCGATCCCCGTCGCCAGATCACCACCCAGAATCAGGAAGACGTGCTGGTCAAGGTTCACGAGGCCAGAGAAAACGAAATTCGCTACGGGTTCGGGTTCGAAGTGATTAATCGCGGAGGCAATATTCCCAGTGGCACGGTTGCGCTGCCTGGACTTCCTCCGGTGGGCCTTCCCAGCACTTTTAAAACCAGTGAAAAAACATTTTGGGGGCCGCGTGGCACTTTCCAGTACACGCGCCGCAATTTCCGGGGATTGGGGGAGAGCATTACCATCGGCCTGTTGGGGGCCCGCCTGATTCAGCGCGCGGGGATTGCTTATGCCGATCCGTATTTCCTTGGAGCGAACTGGAGTTCCAACATCTCCATTACCGGCGAGCGTAACAGCGAAAACCCGATTTTCACCTCGCGTTACGGCGATTTTGGCTTTCAAGTACAACGGTTGCTCAATGCGGCGGGCAATAAAACCCTGTCTCTCCGTTACGGTTACCGGCAAACTTCGTTGACCAACCTGCTGATCCCGGATCTGGTTCCTCCCGAGGACCGGTCTTTGCACCTTTCAACCTTGGCTGCGGCCTACGTTTACGACACCAGAGACAATCCACTGGATGCCAAAAAAGGTATTTATGAAACCGCCGACTTTGACGTGAACATCAAAGCCATCGGATCCAGCGCTGATTTTGCGCGCCTGCGCGCGCAGTTTGCCCACTATAAAGACATTGGTGCGGGAATCGTATGGGCGAATAGCGTGCGTCTGGGCTTGGCGCAACCGATTGCCGGAAGCCGCGTCCCGGTCAGCGAACTTTTCTTTTCCGGCGGCGGCAGCACGCTTCGCGGATTTCCTCTCAATAGCGCGGGCCCCCAACGTACCGTGCCGGTGTGCAGTAATCCAGCGGATCCCTCCACCTGTACGCAAATCCAGGTGCCCCAGGGCGGCCGGGAGCTATTTATTGTCAATTCGGAATTTCGCATTCCCGTCCCGCTGAAGAAAGGCTTGGGCATCGCCGCTTTTTATGACGGAGGCAACGTCTTTCCCAGTCTTGGCTTTCGTGATTTTGGGTCTAATTACTCCAATACTGTAGGAATCGGCCTGCGCTACAACACCCCGGTTGGCCCTGTCCGTATCGATCTCGGTCACAACCTCAATGCGCCTCCCGGAATCAAATCAACGCAACTGTTTATCACGTTGGGCCAGGCATTTTGAGCGCTTTACCACATTCGCCGTTTCCAGATTCCCCATCGCCAAAACCAGTAGGCGTGCCGCAAGGAGGACGTCGCCCTCCACGTTGGAGGCGAATTGTTGCCTGGGTTGGAGCTGGCTTCGGGATTTTCATCTTGTTGCTCGTGGTGGCTACCTATGTGGTTCTTCGTAGCCCCGGAGGGCATGCCTATGTATTGAGGACTGCTCAAGCTAAAGCTACACAAGCATTGGGCAGCCAGGTGCAGTTCAGGGACTATGCCTTTCGCTGGTCCGGATTCGGTCTTAGCACTGAGCTTTACGACATTGTGGTACATGGGGCCGCCCCCTATCCTGATCCCCCAGTGCTTCAGGCGGACTCGCTGCGCGTCCAGGTTACGATCAGCTCACTCTGGCACCGTAGCTGGTATGTGAATGACATCCAGATCGAGCATCCCGTGGTTCATGTTTTCACCGATTCTCAGGGCCGGACGAATTTGCCGTCTTCCTCAAACCAGGGACGGAGCTCGCAGAGCAAGACAGATATTTTTCAATTGGCGATTCGGCACCTGTTGCTGGAGCACGGAGAAGTTTATTACAACGATCAGAAAAGCAATCTCGCCGCCGATGTGCATGAATTAGTTTTTCAGGCGAGATACGGCCTGCTGGGAAAGAAATATTCCGGAACGCTTTCATACCGCAATGGACATGTTCAATGGCAGAATGCGAATCCCCTGAGACATAATCTGGATGCCCGATTCTCTGTTACTCCCGAACAATTCACTCTCGAGAGTGCGTTGCTTACGACCGAAGGCTCACGGCTGTTGCTGCAAGCAAGCGCTCAGAATTATTCCCAACCCAGAGTACACGCAACCTATGAAGCCATAGTTGATAGCGGTGAACTTCAGCGGGTGCTCAAAAATGAGACTTTGCCGGCGGGGCGGGTTCAGTTGTCCGGCGTTCTTGACTACCAGAACAAACTCAATGAGCCTGCGCTCGCCGGTATCAATCTGCGGGGAAAGTTGTACAGCCCGGAGTTGCGGGTCAGGCACAATGCAAAAACCTTGCAGGTTCGCGACATCGGCGCTGAGTATGCCTTGAACCATGGAGACGCCAAAGTTGCGGGAATTCATGCCCAACTGCTTGGCGGATCCTTGGCCGGAACAGCTGCTATGCGTGATCTTGCCGGTGCGACAAAGTCCAGTTTGACCGCCTCACTCAACAGCATCTCGGTCTCCGCCATTCAGGATTTGTTGGGACCTTCGGCCAAGCAAAAAGCCATTGCAGGCGGCTCGATCAACGCCAACGCCGAGGCAAATTGGGGCAAGACTTTCGATAGTCTCGTAGCCAAAGCTGAAGTGCAAATCGCTGCCAGCCTGCAACCGCAGCAGGGCGGCGCGAGCACGCCGGTGAATGGCCTCATCCATGCGCAATACAATGCCGCGCGGGAGTTGCTGGCGGTTCAGCAAAGTTATCTCAAGTCCCCGCAAACGACCATCACACTCGATGGAAGCGTCAGCAAGAGCTCCGCATTGCAGGTTCGTCTGGATAGCCGCGAACTCCATGAGCTTGAGGAACTGGCGAACGCGTTTGGCGCGCCAGGTGCCACACCATTGGGTCTGCACGGGCGGATGACCTTAGCCACTACTGTGAATGGTTCAACCCGCAGCCCGCAAATTCGCGGACAGCTCACAGCCGGCAGCTTCCGCCTGCGAGGTACATCCTGGAAGGTTTTGCGCGCGCAAATTGCAGCCGACCCATCTTCGGTGCATGTGGACGGCGGTGAACTCCTTCCCGCGAGTCAGGGCCGAATTAGTTTTCAATTCGGAGCCGATCTGCATCAGTGGGCCTTCACCGATGCCAACCAGTTTCAAGCGAAACTCACGGCGTCAGATCTTAACGCCGATGAATTGGCAAAAGCAGCCGGTATCACGACGCAGGTTTCGGGAACATTGTCGGGGGATGTTGACGCGCACGGGACTCAACTTGCTCCTGCCGGCCAGGGGAAAATTAAACTCTCCCATGCAAGCGTGGCCAATGAGCCGATTCGTCTGGCTACTATTGGATTTCAAGCCAATGGGACCACGGTCAATACGCAAAGTCAGATCGATCTTGCGGCTGGTTCGATTATTGCGAACGCACAATATGAGCCCAAACGACAGAGTTATATCGTCAACGTGGATACGGACGGAATCAAACTGGACCAACTGGAAACGGTTAAGGCGCGCAATCTGCAAATGACCGGCACGCTAAGCGTCCATGCATCGGGACGCGGCACGATCAAAGATCCTGGCCTGCAAGCCACCATTGAAGTGCCACAACTCAATGTGCGCAATCAGGCCATCAACAATCTCAAGTTGACCACTGACGTTGCCAACCATGTTGCCAAAGTCGATATGGGAACCGATGTCCTGAATGCCCATGCCGACGGTCACGGCACAGTTCAGTTGTCCGACGATTACCCGGCCGATATCGCCTTCGACACACAGGTGGTGGCTTTGCAGCCGGTCGTCGCCATGTACGCGCCTTCGCAGGCGCAAAATCTGACTGGGCAAACCGAAATTCATGCCAAGGTCCGCGGCCCTCTGAAGAATAAGACTCAGCTTGAGGCGCACTTAGTCGTTCCCCAACTGGCATTGAACTTTAGAAACACAATCCAGATTGCGGCTGCTTCACCGATTCGCGCTGATTACGCTCAGGGTGCTCTGACCGTGCAACGCTCTGTCATTCGGGGGACGGGCACCGACCTGACGTTTCAGGCCAATATGCCCGCGGCGAAGGATGAGTCCATCAAGCTGTTACTTCAAGGTTCGGTTGATCTTGAATTGGCCCAGCTGTTGAGTCCCGACATCACTAGCAGTGGACAGCTGCGTTTCGATATCGATTCGACAGGGAAGCGCGACAATCCCGACATCCAGGGGCAGGTGCGAATTGTCAACGCAAGTTTCACGCAAGCCGGAACTCCCTTAGGATTGCGCGATGGCAACGGAGTTCTCACTCTCACCCGCGATCGGCTGAACATCACCGAGTTTAAGGGCCAGGCCGGCGGCGGGACCCTAACGGCGCGTGGTGGGGTGGTTTACCGTCCTAACCTTCAATTTGACCTGGCTATGAAAGCGGAAGGAGTCCGCGTTCTTTACGCGCAGAGCATTCGCACAACCTTGAACTCCGACCTGGCGCTCACCGGACAATATGACAATGCTTCTTTGCGAGGCCAGGTAAACGTTGAACAACTTTCCTTTACTTCCAATTTCGATCTGATGGATTTTGCCAGCCAATTTGGTGGTGGCGAAGCGACCCCTCCGCCCACAGGTGGATTTGCCGAAAATCTCAGTCTTGAAGTTGCCGTACAAACGGCTGGGGGGCTGAACCTCAGCAGCCGGACCCTGAGCCTCGCAGGCTCCGCTGATTTACACGTGCGAGGTAGCGCTGCCCAGCCTGTACTGATTGGCAGAATCAACATGACCGACGGCGAATTGATTTTTTCCGGCAATCGTTATCTGGTGCAGGGAGGAACCATCGACTTTAGAAATCCATCCCGTACCGAACCCGTCGTGGAGATGGCGGTGACGACCACGATCCAACAATACGACATCCAAATGCATTTCTGGGGGCCTGCGGACCATCCCCATATCAACTATTCATCGGATCCTGCTCTTCCTCCCGCCGATGTAATCAATCTGATTGCCTTCGGAAAAACATCCGAAGCATCGGCGGCTAACCCCGCTCCTCCGGGGGCGCTGGGTGCGCAGTCCTTAGTGGCCTCGCAAGTAAGCAGCCAGGTGACCAACCGGGTCGAGAAGTTAGCCGGGATTTCCCAATTGTCGGTTGATCCCGTGCTGGGAAGCAGCCAGCAGAGCCCCGGCGCTCGCGTCGCCATCCAGCAACATGTCACCAGCAAGATCTTTGTGACCTTTGCCACCGATGTGACTTCTACTCAGCAGCAGGCCATCAAGATCGAATATCAACTGAACCGCAGAGCATCGGTAAGTGCAGTTCGCGATCAAAATGGCGGATTTTCTTTTCAAACAAGCTTTCGCAAACAGTGGTAACACGGGAAGGCGCTTGGTAAACCGCCTGGGGTCACGGTGCAATAAGGCCTTAGCAGCAACTTTTTACCGCTAACTCTGTATTGTTATCGGACCGGCCAGGGCTCAAAATTCTCAAGGAAAAATTGTAGCGAGCAAAATCTAATCCTCAGGACGCAGGTGCACCATGCAAGCGATTAGTGGCGTATTCAAAACGACAGCCGGCGCGGAACGCGCGACCGCAGAAGTGCGCAAATTAGGAGTACCCGCTGAGAAGGTAACCTTATTGACTCCCGGAAGCCTGGGCCAAATCAGCAAGGAATTGGAATCCGTCCCCATCGATGCAACCGAACAACCGGGCATGGGAAAAGCGTTTGGCGCCGTGCTTGGAGGCTCGGCTGGGTTATCCGGGAGTGCCCTTCTGATCGCTCTGGTACCGGGAGTGGGGACCATCAGCGCGATTGGAGTCTTAGGTGCTGCAATCCTGACGGCCGCAGGCGCAACCATCGGCGCCAGCGCCGGAAGTAAGTTTGAGAGTTCCACGTCCGCCGGCCTGCCTGAGGACGAGATCTTTGTCTATGAAGATGCTCTTCGCAAGGGGCGTAGCGTGGTGGTAGCCATGGCAGAGACGGACGCTTCCGCTTCTCTTCTCCGCAGCCTGCTGCAAGCCGAAGGGGCAGAATCCATCGATGCGGCGCGGGAACAATGGTGGATTGGCTTACGCGGCGCCGAGCAGGCCCACTACTCGAAATCCGGGAAAAGCTTCACCGAAGACGAGAATTTCTATCGTCTCGGTTTCGAAGCCGCCCTGCACGCGAGGACTCGCTGCAAAGAATTTGACCAGGTGTCGGGTGAGATGAACGCTGCCCTGGAAGACGTTCAACGCCAGTATCCCAACGCAAATGTCGAGGAGCCATTTACTCGCGGCTATCAACGCGGGCGGGAACACTACCAGCAACTGTGCGACGAAACAAGGGCGGCTTGAAGCACCGCTGAGTTCACAACCCTTGGACCGCGGATATTCCCCTTGTGTCCAGGATCCATCCGCCTGCTCCATGGCCAGGCATTTGACCGCGCGTCAAAATCACAGGAGAATACCCACACATGGCAGTTTGCTATAGGCAAGCCCATGAGCAGGCTGCACACGAATGGATATTCGCGAAATAGCGAAGCGGGCCAGGGTTTCGACCGCAACCGTGTCCCGTGCCATTAATCGCGTTCCCACGGTTGACCCTCTGCTAGCCAAGCGAGTGTGGAAAGTCGCGGACGAACTCGGCTACTATCCCAATACTCAAGCGCGGGCCCTGGTCTCGGGAAAAACCAGAATGTTCGGGCTGGTGGTTTCCGAAATTACGAATCCATTCTTTCCGGAAATCGTGCAGTCTTTTGAAGACATCGCGGTCCATCACAATTACGAGATCATGTTGACTTCGACCATCCATGATCCCAAGCGCATGCAGAGCTCGGTTCGCCGCATGATCGAAAGGCGTGTCGAAGGAGTGGCGGTCCTGACCTTCGGGATGGAAGAGTCGCTGCTTTCCGGCCTGCGGCATCGCAAGGTCCCGCTGGTTTTTGTCGATGTGGGTCCCGATGTGCCGGGCGTGTGCAACATCCGCATCAATTATCAGAATGGGATTCGCCAGGCGGTGCAACACGTCGCCGCTTTGCGCCATTCACGGATTGCATTCGTCACCGGGCCGTTGCAATATAATTCCGCGATTGCGCGCCGCGATGCCTTTTTTGATGCCATGCGCGAGATCGGCATGGAAGTGGACCCGGAACTGGTCGTCGAGGGTGATCACACCATGGAGGGCGGGATGCGGGCTCTGACCCACCTCCAAACCCTGCGCACGCCGCCGACTGTCATTCTCTGTTCGAACGACCTGACTGCCATCGGCGTCATGCGCGAAGCCTACGAGCTGGGAATTCACGTCCCGGAACAATTGTCGGTGGTGGGATTTGACGACGTTCGCCTGGCACAATTCATGATTCCACCGTTGACCACGGTGCAGATGTCGCAGTCCGAGCTGGCCAAACTGGCGTTCATGGCGCTGCTGAATGAAGTCGAGAAAAAAGGTCACACCAGCCATGGGGCCGTCCATACATTGGACACGACCCTGGTGCTGCGGAAGTCGACTGCTCTTCTTCCAGTGACGCCGATGCCCTCCAAAAAAGCGACCAAGCGGTAATAACGAATTGGTGGTTAGCCAGAGAAACCGGTTCTGCCTCGCAATTTCTTTTCCGCTTTATCCCATGTCAATATGCGACCATCTAATTGTGTATGTGCAACCGGTTCAAATTGACCCACTCCCAGCAATACCTGGCGGAACGTTTTAAGGCGTGGGACGAGATCGAGGCGACTCCGCGATATAACATCGCTCCCACGCAGCCGGTCGTGACGGTACGGCAAAAACGCGATCAGTCATCGCGCACCCTTTCCCTGATGCGCTGGGGGCTGATTCCTTCCGATGCGGTGGACTTGAGCATTGGGAACCGGCTGCTCAATGCGCGGTCCGAAACGGTCACGACGGCCGCCGCGTTGGTAGAACACGACCTCGTTGTTGTCCAACATAATAGGAGATACTCATGCAGAACTCGGACGTCAGTCGCCGTGAATTTATGAAAATCACCGCTGGAGCCGGCGCCGCTTTAGCCATGCCGACTCCGGAACACACTGCTGCTGCCCCATCTTCAAAAATGATCGGCATCCAGGTCGGGGCAATTTCCTTTGTAGATGAAGGCACCGAGAAAGTTCTGGATATTCTTCAGGAACGGGCCTGCGTGAATACGCTTTTCCTTGCAGTGTTTACCTACGGTCGAGGCATTGCCGGACGCCAGATTCCTGGGTACCTTCTGCCCGATCACGGCAAGCAGGAATACGATCTCAACTATCATGGCGGGAACTTTGCAACTCCACATCCTCAGTACTACAAAAATACCGTCATTCAACCTGCGCACGCTCCTGACCACGACAAGCTCGACATTCTGGCGGAAGTGCTCCCCGCCGCGAAAAGGCGCGGCATGAAGGTCATTTGCTGGATGGAAGACGTCTTCCGTCCCGACCTGCCGAATATCGAGAAAGTCCAGGAGAAGGATTTGTATGGCCGCAACATGGAGACGTTGTGCCTCAACAATCCGAACTACTTAAATTTCTTTACCGGACTGGTTGAAGACCTTGCCCGCTCCTATGACGTCGATGGAATCATGTGGGGATCGGAACGGCAAGGCGCCCTGTGCGACAGCTTAGGGGCCACGCATGACACTCCGCCGATCGACCCCGGCAATGTAACTTGCTTTTGCGAATTTTGCCTGAACAAAGCCAAAGGACGCGGCATCAATTCTGATCGAGCCAGGCAGGGATTTCTGGAACTAGAGAAATTCGTGCGTGCTGCGCGCAGCGGCAAGCGTCCCTCGGATGGTCACTACGTTCAGTTCTGGCGGATACTTCTGCGCTATCCCGAAGTGGCCGCGTGGGAGATGATGTTCACCGACAGCCTGCGCGAGACCTACGCTGCACTCTATCAAACGGTGAAAACGGCCAGGCCGACAATTCCTGTGGGCTGGCACATCTGGCACAACACTTCCTTCAATCCCATTTATCGTGCGGAGCAGGATTGGCGGGAACTCTCGAAGTATTCCGATTTCGTTAAGGTTGTGATGTACAACAACTGCGGCGGCGAGCGTATGGCGTTGTACGTGGACAACATCGGCTCGACGCTTTATGGAGACCTCACCAAGCAGCAGTTGACCGAGTTCACCTACGAGGTCATGGGATACAGGGAACGCAGCTACGATCAGATTCCCTACACCGGGCTTTCCGCTGACTATGTAGCTCAGGAAACCAGACGCGCGCTAGCAGGAGTTGCCGGCACCAAAACACAGATCTGGCCCGGGCTCGATATTGATATTCCGACTGAGGCCGCAAACAGTAAGCGCACGCGGCAAAGCGTGAATGAAGCGGTCCAGGCGGCACTCAAGGCTGGTGCTCCGGGAGTGATCCTGTCTCGCAAATATTCCGAGATGCGGCTAGCCAACCTCAGCGGCGCTGGAGACGCGATTCGCGAGTTGAAACTCTCCTAGCAGCAGGCTCTCGAAGATCGCTTTCCTGCGATGCGTTATTTATTTCTTTCCACCGAACGACACAACCGCGCCACGATCCATCGGCGGTAACGTGAATTCAATCTGGTTCCCGCTCTTCACGCCATGCACGATTCGGGATTCGCCAAGGAATGGAGTGTACGACAGCGAATCGCCCATTGCGGCTGGAACTTTTACATGGATACCGACCGGCGTCGGAACAACGACCTTCCCCGGGACCAACCCGCCGAAATTGGCAAGATATATATGAGGCGTGCCGTTTACCATCGCGAAGTTGGCCGCCACTGTCGTGGGAGCATCAACCCGAATATCATCATCAGCACCTAGGACATCTAGAAGATCCTTGGGCGGGTTGGCTGAGCCAGCCGTGAAATCACTCTGCAATGCGTTGAAGTAGGCCTTGGCTGGATCGTTCGGCAACACAATCTTTCTTGTCGGCTGCAACGGGCCAGTAGCATCGTCCCCAAGAACAACTAATTTGCCGCCAGCTTCGACAAATGTCTTCAAACCTTGCTTCTCGGTTTCATTCAACGTGCTTACACCTGGCAGTACCAGTGTCTGCCCGTGAAATTCGGCCAAGGTCCTTGGTGTGACCACCTGCAACGCTCGGTGTTGCTGGATGAGCAGCACCATCATTCCGCGATACGATGGCAGAAATTCTTTTGCGGTGTAGTCGCGGCTCTTGGGGGAGAAGTACACCCCAATATCACCAAGCGGACTCCGCGGCGAATATAGGGCATTTTCGTTCTTTTCTATCCACTGGAAGATTTTCCTTCGTGTCGGTAGATCATTGGAGCCAGCCATCGAATGGCCTGGGGCGTCCCAGAAGTTGCAGCCGGTCATGATGATTGAGTTCGCCAGGTTTTTCATCGGCTCTGGAGCCGTGACCGTCTTTTGCTGGTCCCATGAGTAATTCAGAATCCACGAAGCCTTGCCCTGAGCAAAAGCACGGAACGTCAACATGCCCGCTTGATACAAGAACCAGTCAGCCTGCGAGCGCACCGCCGCCATATGCTCACCGTTGCCGAACTCATATTCATGGGCAATGACGTCGATGACGTTGTACATCTCATAGACGTCGGCGCCGACTCGCGTGGCTTCTTCCTCAATCCCCGGATAGATCTCCGGAATCAGCATGATGTTGGGATTCACGTTGCGGGCATTCTCGCGAATTTCCCGCACGAAGTCGGTCATGGTCTGGATGCGGAAATCGATCCATTTGCGAAAGTTGGCATCGCTGAAATCACCCAACTTCACATCCTTCTTTGCATCCAGCCCGGTCTTTTCCTTGAAGGCGGCGACCGTGTAGTCATCGAAGCTTGCCCAGCTCTGCTCCCAGCCGTCGAAATGCGTCATCCAGTAAGGGATGTCCACATAAATCCCGTCGACGCCCGTGGCTGCGATTTCACGCACGCGTTGCATGTATTGTTTGCGCCACTCTTTGGCGTAAGGAGTGATCCATACATCCTCATCCCCTTCTCGAATCCAGAACGCGGCGCCGCCGGTGAATACAGCGGCCTCCCCCGTGATTTTGCGTTGCAGCCAGTCAGGATGGTCTTTTACAACCGAATGCGCGGCTTTGTCAGCATGGGCGGTAATGCATTCGGTGCCGGCAATGTACACATACACCTTATTATTGGCTTTGTGCACCCGCTCCGAAACGGCACGCAAGACTTTTAGTTTCTCCGTGGCGTCGAGAAAACTCTCGTAGCGCCCGGGAATGTCGTTGTCCACTTCGATGCCGAAGACATGGTCTTGAGTCGCCTTGCGCACGATCTGATCGCCATCATTTCGGTTCAAACTGTAGGCGCCAATGCGGACTCGGTGGGTCCAGTTTTGGCCGTTTGTCTGTCCAACTGAATGGGTCAACAGGCCGCCGACCAGCACGAGAGAACCGAAACTCAGCGAGAGCCTCATAACTCAACATCTCCTGTTTAAGTCAAGGCGTTTGGTTACGATTTGTTGCCGAATCAAGTTGCTTATTTATGCTGGCTTAAGACGGTGTGGAAAAGCCGGCGGCTGCCACTGGCCAGCCGCCCCTTGGGTACCCTGGTTCTTTCTTCCGACTAGAACTGGAACCGCGCTCCAAACTGCATGTGCCGCGGGCTGTTCAGGGTGCTGGTCACTTGCCCAAATTGCGAGTCGCCAAGTGATGTATTCGGCAAGCCGAATCTGGGTGTGTTGGTGAAGTTGAAGAACTCTCCACGAATCTGGAGTTTCATCCCTTCCCGTATAGAGATTTCTTTGCTCAGAGAGAGGTCGGCATTGTGAATACCGTCACTCCGGAGATTGGAGAAGTACCGTGGCGCATTTCCAGCTACCTGGTCGCTAGGCTCCTCAAAACATGCGTCATTGAAAATGGATTTGTTGATATTGGGATCATCGCTCAATCCATTTATGGCCGCCTGATGATAGCTCAACCCCGAAGACACCTGCGAACATACAACGTTAGGCCGCTGCGCGCCGTCAGCTAGCTGTGGGGAATTCAGTCCGATGTGGATTGGAGTACCTGATTGAAAGGTCAGGATCGTTGAAACCGACCACCCCCCAATGATCGTATCCAGCACTCGATTCATATCGCGGCCAATCCACAACCCGCGGCCTACGGGAACGCTCAGGATCGTAGCCAGAACAAAGCGATGCGTCGCGTCGTTGGCACTGATAGAACGCTCCGTTTTGAGATTGTCTAATTCTTGCGGCCGTCTACCGTTATTCAGCGCATCCGTGATGAACGAATTCGCGCCCGCCGACGAGTCATCCATGGCCTTGGCAAATGTGTAATTACCTTCAAAACTCACATAGTGGCCTTGGCGTTTTTGGAAGCGCACCTGAAGTGAGTTATAGGAAGCGCTAGCGGCTAGCGCGGTAAGCGCAGAGAACTGTCCGTCGAATTGCGGGAAAGGACGCAACAGATTGATCAGCGGAATCTGGGCATCGTTATAGATCGAACTAGGCTCATTGAAAATGGCGCCGGGTCCCTGGAAGAGTGGCTGGAAGGGGTTATCTACCAATCCGGAAAGAACATCGGAAGGACTCTGGCAGTCATTGGTTGGATCGGGATCGGTGGCGAGACAATGGTCGGAGTCCGCTACAATCTGCTTGCGTATAGAGGAGGATAGAAAGTTCTTATTCCCTGTGTTTGACCCGGAACTGAACGGCAGATGCCTGCTCTGACTCCCAGAGTAGTCTGCTCCAATTGTGATGCCACCGGGAAATAAGTGCTGGACTCCGAGGTTCCATTGATAAATCTCCGCATTTCGGCCTTCAGTTGTGCCCAAAGTGTTGCCGTTGTCGTACCCCCACATTGCCAATTTGTCGTACTTTTCGCCTTGTGGAGGCGCAAACCCGTCCGGAAACGGATTGGCCAGTGTTGCATGTCGAGTATCGAAATTATCTTTCGTAAATTGGATGGCGTTGGAACCGCCAAACGCGGGACCGGGACTCTGATAATTGGTTGCAACGTTTAAGCCATAGTAGATTCCGGCCCCGCCGCGAACGACGGTATTTGGGCCTACCGAGTAGGCAAAACCGACTCGAGGAGCCCAGTTGTTCCGGTCCACTGGGATGTTACGGTGTCCCGAGGCCGTGAATTCCGTCGTGCCTATCAGATTGCCTGACCGATCAACTAAGGCGACGCTAGGATCGTTAGGATCTGTAACACTGATCGGCACGGCGATACCGGTATCGCCGGTGAAATTGCTGAACTGCACCTGGTTGGTCCGCTCTGAGTAAGGCGTGCTCCATTCGTAGCGCAGACCAAAATTCATGGTCAACTTCGATGATATTTTCCAGTCGTCTTGAAAATAGAACGAAGTTTCTTTCGACTTGTTGGCCACTGCTCCGTTCGTACCCAAAAAGGAATCACCCGGATCGCCATACCCCAGAAGCAGGCTAGCGAATGAAGCCCCCTGGCCGTCATCGAACTTGTTCACTACCTGTTCCGTTACGCTTTGAGTAAAGTGAAATTGCCCCGTCGGGTTTCCGGGTTGAAAAAAGTTGTTAAAAAACAGCCGCTGCTCCCCACCAAATTTCCAGATTTGCCGTCCTCTTGCCCAGGACAGCGACGAACTGTAGGAATAGAGCGTGTGCGCAAATCCTGTGTCCGTGCAGCACTGGTTAAATAGAGAAGTCGCGTCGCCATCGGTCTGGATTGTAGGAAAACGGTTCAAGTGGTTCGCTTGAGCAAGAGGAGCATCGCCGGGCTGGTCGAATACCGTATCAAGTTTCGGATAGTCTTCATTTACGGGAGCGACCGCGCGATCTAACGCAAAGCGATTCGTCCATACGACGTTCGGCGTGACGGTAAAGTCGTGCTCCAACGATGCATTGTGCACGTTTGTAGTGCTGCTTAAACCGTCGCCACAACAACCCCAATCGCCATTGCCAAAGATAGTCGCTATGTTGTTTTCGCCATGTAGATTGCTGTAGCGGCCTGACAGGTGACTCCGGTCAGTGAAATTGTGATCGATCTTAATATCAAACTGACGCCCTGTGTTCTTATTGAGGACCGCTTTGTGAAAATTAAAATCCCCGGGTGCCGCATTTGCATCGGTCGGCTCAGGATACATGTTTATGATTTTTTGTCCCATGGGATCGATAAGTCCTGGGTCGATCACATTTGGAGTAGCAAAGTCCGAACGTATCCGACGGCCTTCTGAGTCGACAGCGCCAGTAAACGAAAACGGGTTAAAGACAGGCCGTAGTGACTCACTGAAATCACCGGCACGCTCAAGGTCTGTGGGCACAATCGCATCGATTTGAAACGGGTCATTCTGCCGGATCGCCTCGAAATCCACAAAGAAAAACGTCTTGCTGTTCTTGATTGGGCCCCCGAGCGAAAATCCATATTGATCGCGCGCGTGATCGGGTTTAGCACCTCCGCTGGCCTCGTTGAAAAATTCATTGGCATCCAGGGCCGAGCGCTGTCCAAACCACCAGCCACTTCCGTGAAACTTGTTGGTTCCTTGCTTCATAACAATATTTACAACTGTGCCGCCATTGTTGCCGTACTCCGCAGAAAAGCTGTTGTTCTCCACCTTGAATTCCTGAACCGTTTCCACTGAGGGCTGGTAATAGACATTTGAGGTTGCGCCCTCGCCCTGTTCCGGCGCGCTGGTAAGCGCTCCGTCCAGGCGAATCTCCGCAGTAGCATTGCGCTGGCCGTTCGACACAAAATTCGTGCCTGATGGATAAGAATCATTAGTTCCCTGACCAGCGGTTTCGGTCACGCCTCCCGCGAGAAAGACGAGTCCGAACATGCTGCGATTGGCAAGAGGAATGTCGCGCACATATTCATTGGTGACATCGGTGCCGAGCGAAGCATTCCCTGTGTCTAAGAGTGGGGCTTGCTCTGTGACAGTGACGACCTCAGAGGTACCTTGTGGCTTAAGCGTGAAATCGAGCGTCGCGCTCTGACTCACTGCCAGCGTTAGCCCTTTTCGCTCTTGCGGAGCAAGACCGGGAGCCTCCACTCGGATCGCGTACGTTCCTGGACGCACCCCCGTGAACAGATAGATCCCGCTACCATTGGCTACGTTATTTGCCGCGGTATTTGTGCCTTCGTCGGTCAGGGTTACCTTCGCTCCAGGGATTACCGCTCCCGAGACATCGCTCACAACTCCGGTCAACTGGGAAGTGTACGTGGATTGCGCGGCGACCTGGTCACTCACGCCCAAACTCAGAACAACAATCGCCAGCAATATCCCCCAGCACTCCCGAAACCTTCGAAATGAAATATGCATCACCCACCCCCAGAATTTAGGTTGACTGACGAAAATCTGAAACGGCTCCCATTCACCCCCAAGGAACTCCTGCAACAGGGACACGGATAGTCATCGCGGAATCAAATTGCGTGAAGGTTCTCTAATCGTCCGTTAGTTCTGATACACCCACGGGAATTGAGTTGTCAATCAAAATCTTTCGAAATGTTTCGGACTGTTACTTATTTTTGTTTTGGATTAAATTACACCCTAAGCATCTCTCTCCGAGATGCCAAAGAACCGAATTTCAATGTGTCTTTATGGATTATTTGCCTGTTATTTCAATGGTGTACGTCTGCTGACAGGACCACCTATCCCACGCATTTCTGCTGGAGGCGCTACCCTGACGAAGTGGCCGACTCGGGAAGGATATTTTGTTATATCCTTCATAAATATTTCGAATTACTATGTTTTGTTTCGCAACAAAGACCTCTCGGGTATGGCAAGCGTATGCCGCCCGCTTGGCAAGCACCGGCATAAACGCACCTAAGACGACTCGGCAAACTTTTGGGTGGACAACCTCACTGAGCCTTTTGACGAGAATTGATCGGGCTGGGAGATGACTTTCGGACCGATTGCCGCTTCGGCGACAACATGGTTTGGATCATTCCCCCATCAGGCAAAGCAGGACGTCGGTAACTGGAAAACGAGACGGGCACCATCATACGTGGCCGTGGGCCGCCCGGGAGCTATTGCGGTGGAGTTTGTCAGCCACTTCATTGGCTAACAAGGGCTTGCTGAAATAAAAGCCTTGCATCTCGTCGCAATGATGCGTGCGCAAAAAGGAAATCTGGCCTTCGTTTTCGACTCCTTCTGCGATCACCTTGAGATTCAAGCTGCGGCCCATACTGATGATGGCGGCGGTGATGGCCGCGTCGTCTGTGTTCAACGCAACGGCCTTGATGAAAGAACGGTCGATCTTCAGCTTGTTGACGGGAAATTGTCGCAAATAGCTCAGACTGGAATAGCCGGTCCCGAAGTCGTCGATCGCGAGCGTTACTCCCATAGCCTTGAGCTCTTGCAGCAGCGGGAATGTAAGCTCACCGGTGGCGAGCAGCAGGCTCTCGGTGAGTTCCAGTTCGAGAAGATGCGGCGCCAGTCCCGCTTCTTGCAGCGCGGTCCTCACCACATCGCGAAATCCCTCTTGTCGGAACTGAACTGACGACACGTTGACGGCTACGGGAACGCCAAACCCTTGGTCTTGCCAACGGCGAGCTTCCAAACATGCCCTCCTCAGAACCCATTTACCGATCGGCAGGATGAGACCCGTGTTCTCGGCTACCCGGATAAACTTATCTGGAGGAACCAGGCCCATTCGCGGATGTCGCCAACGCAGGAGAGCCTCCATGCCGATGATCTTTCCCGTCGTGAGATCGGTTTGCGGTTGATACATCAGAAACAACTCGTTGTTCTCCAGGGCCTGGCGTAAGTTGTGCTCGATGTCGAGTCGCTCTGTAACCTGAGCGTTCATTTCTTCGGTAAAGAAGCGAAATGCATTGCGTCCACCCTCTTTCGCGCAGTACATGGCCGCATCTGCATTCTTGACCAGCGCTTCGCCGTTGGCGCCATGCTCGGGACATATGCTGATTCCGATGCAGCAACTGAGATTGAATCTACGTCCCTGTACGATGAACTCGGTGGTCATCGCGTCCATGATGCGCTCCGCCGCCACGGCAGCGTCAGGAATATCCCTCAGTCCAGTTAGCGCAATTACGAATTCGTCCCCACCGATCCGTGCCACCGTGTCTTGTTCGCGTGCACATCTCTTAAGCCTCTCCGCAACCTCCTGCAAGAGCTGATCACCGAAAGAATGTCCCAACGTGTCATTGACGGTCTTAAAATGATCCAGATCTACGAACAACACCGCGACTTTTTCATTGCGACGCCGGGCGCCGGCCAGAGCCTTTTCCAATCGATCACGGAGAAGCGTTCGGTTCGGCAGGCCCGTCAGCGCATCGTAGTAGGCAAGATACTGGACTCTTTCTTCAGCTCGTTTTCGGTCGGTGATGTCCTCGATTGTCCCCTCGATGAATGCCAGATTGCCCGTGCTGTCTCGCACCGCCCGCATATTCGTGATTACGGATTTCTTGCTACGATCCTTGCGATACAACTCGAGCTCCGCGCCTCGCAGGGAGCCCTGTTCCTCAAGAACACGCTTCAGGTCGACCATTTGCTCTGGATGGACAAATACTTCCTGCACTAGATTTGAGACCTCGGCCAACAGTTGTTTGGGAGATTCGTAGCCGAGAATCTCCGTCAGTGCACTATTGACGCTTATCGGACGTCCATCCGGCGAAGCTTGAAAGATTCCGACGATCGCGTCTTCGAAAATTCGCCGGTACTTTTCTTCGGCCAGCCGAAGTGCGTTTTCCGCCGCCTTCTTGGCCGTGATGTCGTGGGAAATCCCGAAGGTACCTATGACCTTCCCCCTAGCATCCAACAAAGCCATCTTGTTGGTTAGGACCCAAGTCTCTGTCCCATCCGGCCAGGTTTCCCTTTCCTCGGCTGAAAGCAGAGCACTACCTGTTCGCATGATCCGAACCTCGTCTTCTAACGCTTTCTGTGCATGTGTCTGGGCGAAGAAATCGCTGTCGCTCTTTCCGACAGCGTCATCGGCGCGATGCAGGTGTAATTTTTTGGCCAGTGCATGGCTGATCCTCAGGAACCGGCTGTCGAGATCTTTGAAGTAGATGCTGTCTTCGGTCTTTTCCAACAACGCAGACAGCAGTTCACCGTCATTCGGTTGCCCGGAGTGCCGCTGCGCGGGATTGGCTTGTATTCTCTGCGATACGGATTGCGAATCTGATTTCACGGCCGACTCCTTGAGGCATCTGAGGCCTGCCCCGCTTTGCACCCCTGGAGTGCCCCCGTTTCATCCTGAAGCCAAAGTTGTTTAGCAATGGCATTGATATAAGTGACCACCTCCGTGAGGTGTCCGACTCCAACCGGCAACTCTCGCAACTCAATAACACCGGCGACTAGGCTGAATAGAATGTTTGGAGATATCTCCCGGGCACGGGAAGAGCTTATCGTGCCAGCCAATCTAGCTAGAACTAAGATCGCGAAAATGGAGCGTGAGCGGCACTTCATAGAGATGTAATCGTCAAGGCGCTTCATTCTTGCAGGAATCTGGAGAGATGCTAAGGCTCACCAAAATGCCGGCAGAGAAATTGCATATACCTGGTTGCCAAGATCTAATCTCGCGTGTCAGAGTGGGCGCATCAAATCGAGGCCACACCACTAACAAAGAGCAATATTGAACTTAGCAGCGAGGAAGCACGTCTCCAACCTAAAATGAATCTGCACTAGTTACGATCGTGCTTGGAATTTGACCAGGGCGCCTGCCGGGTTATAGACAATTCCCGAAGCCATGATCGCAGGATGTTCAAAATCAACTCAACTGTTATTGAACTGGACCATGAGTGCGTGGATCGCGATGATGGCCGTATTTTGCGCAAAGGCCTTTGTGTTGCCCGAGGGTCTCGGTCGGTACCAATAATTTGAAGGATAAGGTGCCTCATTCATTGTTGGGCATTGCCGTTAACCGGCTGTGTTTCAAGCAGGAAAGGGTTTGACATTGGGGGCACTCGGCGCTACATATACCGCATGCGTAGACGATTGTATTTTGTTGTGGCGACAATAGCTTGCTTGCTGATTCCCGCGGCAGTTTCGTCCGCAACGGATCGCCTCCTTCTAACGGGTACGGTCTCGGATGAAAAGGGAAAGCCCATTTTCCCGTAGACGTACCAGTCTGCGGGCACCGGCACGTTTGTGATTACGAATCTGCCATCCGGCTGTGGCCAATTCGAGTTCATCGGATTGGCTGCTGATGATTACTCGGTGTTCGCATCGGTAAAAGGCTATTCGCTACCTAAGACCCCGGTCACGGTCACGAAAAAGGGAGCCGATGGGAGTACTCAGACTATTACTTATACCCCGGGAACAGCACCGCCCTTTTCGCTCGGCGCCGACATAGAAGGATACGTCGTCAAGCTCGATCCGGGAAAATAGCAATCATGATAAAGAAAATCCAAGCCCACAAAGAGGAAGAAAGCCATCTAATGATGTCGAACCCTCTGGCATAGCTCAGAGTCTGATATATGAACAGTGGGAAATACCACCCCCCACACGCGATTCCGGTAGGTTCTGTGGCTGCCTGCGACTTAACGATCTCTCGCTGGCGCTCTTCGATTTTGGCGGTAGCCGTTCTCACCGCCTCCATGTCGATGATGTTGTAGCGACGATAAACACTGTCGGTCTTGGCAGAATCGCAGCTCGTTGTGCAGAGAGAAAAACCCGCTTCCGTTGCGAAACAGAAGCGGGCCGTGTTTTAGGGTCTTTGGGTCGAGGATCAGAACATAAATCTCAAGCCGAACTGGAACACTCGTGCCCCATTGGCAGTAGCGGTCACCTTTCCGAACCCGTTGCTGTTGCTGATATCGCCGCTAGGGGTTCCGAAGATTACCGTATTGAAAAGATTAAAGGCTTCGGCGCGGAACTCAAGTTTTCGTCCCTCGCCAAATATCGGGAACCCCCGGAAAAGTGAGAAGTCCAAATTCCAGTACCGCTGTGCCTGGAATCCGTCGGGACGAAGCGTGCCAAAGGTCCCCGGCGCTGGCGACTCGAAAGCACTGGTATTAAACCAGCAACTTTGAGTGTGTACCGGAACCGGTGGCGCCGTCGGATTGGCGGGATCCAGGCAGCTGCCCTTGTTTGGGTCACCAACAAGGTTGGTCTGTTCATAACCGGCCCAACCGGCGTTTCCGGTGCCTGCCCTATCGCCATCATTGTGGGTCACGCTGTAGCGTTGGCCAGAACGAACCGTAAGTATTCCGTTGACCTGCCAGTTTCCCAGGATGTAATCGACCGCATGATTACCGCCAGAGAAACGCTTGCCTTTACCCATCGGCAACTCATAATTGGCATTGACAGTGAGAATGTGGGGGAGGTCGAATCCGGCAGGGCTCAGGCTGGCCCGTGGATTGTAAGGATCCTGCACGTTCTTTCCCTCTGAGCCAAAAAATCCATCGTTCTCGTCGAGCGCTTTGGAGAATGTGTAGGCGACTTGGTACGACAAGCCGCTCGAATAGCGCTTATTTTACGGACAGCTGGAATGCGTGATAGTCAGCGAATCCCACACTGCGATCATAAAAAGTGGGGATCATGTACGGGAACAACGAACGCGATTGCGGATTGGGTAGTGTGCTCGGCTTCAGGGCAGTGTTGTACATGCCGCCGATGTTCGCGCGGTGAGTCATCGAGCCCACATAGGTGCCCGTAATTGTCGTGGTTGCATTGATCTGTTGTTGAATACCAAAGTTGAATTGGTAGGAATAGGCATTCTTGATGTGCGGGTCATAGTGCCAGTTCACGCCCCCGGAGAAGAACGGGGTGGGAGCGGGCAATCCTGCCCCACCGCCTCCGGCGAATGGATCCAGCGCTGATACCAGTGGTTTCCCTTGAGAGTCAGTGGTAGAACCGCCGGGTACGTTGAGATTGTCGGCAATCAACTGTCCGATCCCCGGCCAATCGCCTTCGATATTCTGCGACATCTGGCTCACCGCAGCCCAATTGTCATAAACAATTCCCGCGCCGCCGCGAACCACAGTCTTGTCAGTCGCACGGTAGGCAAAACCAACGTGGGGACCGATGTTGGTGTAAGTATTGTGGGAAATGCGGCCGCGCGGATCTACCACAACATGCGGGGGAAGTGTGCCGGGAGGCAAGCAGGGCAGATTCGCGGGTGTAGTAGCGGGGTCGCAAGCGACTCCATTACCGGATGCATCAATTCTTATAGTCGGAATGCATGGGGCATGTCCACGCACGGAGCACGGCGGAGGCGGAAACTGGAGAACATAGTTGCCGCTAGTGAAATCGAAGTCACCGGTCTCAATTCCGCCCTGTTTATCGAAGGTATCTTTGGTGCCGTAGGGCGGAATCAGGGTCAGGTCGTATCTCACACCATAGTTCACCGTCAACTTCGACGTGGCTTTCCAGGAGTCCTGGAAAAATGCGCCAAATAGCCCGCCGAGCCGCGTTCTTTCATCCACATCGCGCCGATTTGCGCCGTTGGGAACTCCAAGCAGGTAGGATGCCAGGCTAAATCCGCCCTGGGACGTGGCAGGATTATTGGTCTGTGCGTTCGAGAACCCAAGAGTGTCGAATGCGATCGGGCTGGAGAACACACTACTGATGTAGTTCGCGCCAAAGGAAAATGTATGGCTCCCTTTCAGCTTATTGAGCGTCACAGATGCCTGCCAGTTGTCGGTGGCCTGCGGCGTGTTCTGAAGGATCTCGTTGGCGTTCGCAAAGCTATTGCCAAGGCCCAGGGAGGGAATCAAGCATCCATCGGTGCCGGAAAAGTTACAGGAAAAACCCGGTGCAAATCCCGCGGCTGCGACTATAGAATCTGAGTCCCCGCCCTTCAGTTTTGTGAGGGCATTATCTGAAACCTTGGTCCGCGAAAACAATGCCTGTAGTTGCAGGCTTGGGCTGAAGACATGGACCCAGTTCCCGCCCCAATTGGTGGCTGGAATGGAATCGCTCTTCAAGAACCCAGGCAAATTGCCGTTGGGGGTCAGGGTAACGCTGTCAATTTGACTCCAGCGGAACCAGACCGAATCCCTGTCACTGAAAGTGTGGTCAATGCGGCCAGTGTACTCATTCTGGTGCTGAGTGTTTGCGTCGTTGTCAAACGCGTTGCTGTTCGTCCCCGCGTTGAATGTGCCCGCCTTCGGGTAGACAGCCTTGACGAATCCTACTAATCCCGGGTTGATCATGCCCGACGGAATAATGTTCCCGGCAAAGGGCTGACGAGTGAAAGACGCACCCGAGGGAGTCGTTGAGAATGGATTGTAGATTTGCTGCGTTGGATCGTTACAGACTCCGCTGCCGTTGAATCCTGCTGTGCAGAGCGCGCTAAAGTCACCCGCTAGTTGGGCGTTGGTGGGCACAAGGATGTTGTTGAAAATGGGCTTCGAGTAACGGAATCCCTGATAAGCAAAATAGAAGAATGTATTCTGCTTCAGCCGCTGCAAGGGGATTGGACCACCGACCGCAACGCCGAACTGGTTCTGATGGAATAACTGTTTGCGCTGGTCCAACGGCACAAAATGATCGCGCGAATCAAACGCGCTATTACGCATGTACTCCCAGGCCGACCCGTGGAACTGGTTTGTTCCCGACTTGGTTACCACGTTCACCACTCCACCGAGCACCGATCCAAACTCCGCGGAATCGGTATGGGAAACGACCTTGAATTCTTGAATGGAGTCGACGATCGGGGGAACGGCGTAGGTGCTGAGAAATGCCGCGAAGTTGTTCATCCCGTCAGTCAGGAAATAGTTGCTGCGATTGGTCGCACCGTTAATCGACGGAAAGGAGAATGCGGCTCCTTCGGCGATGGGCGCGGCAAATCCGCCGGTCCGGCCGCCCATGGCATTCTGTCCCACACTGATCGGCGCCACCCCCGGCGTCAGGGAAAGTAGTTGGGTGAAGTTGCGGCCGTTCAAGGGGAGGTCGTTGACTTGCTTGGTGGCGATGATGGTCCCGAGTTCCGCAGAGGATGCCTGCAAGAGCTCAGTGGTCGCTTCCACCGCGACTACTTCTGTCGTCGCGCCTGGCGCAAGCGACAGGTCAATGGTGGCGGTCTGGTTCACCGCCAACACAAACTCAGAAACCTGCTTGGTCGTGAAACTCGGCGCAGACACCTTGAGGCTGTACCTGCCGGGAGAGATATTGTTGAACCGGTAGATCCCGGTGTCGTTGCTGACGATTGCAGTTTCAATCCCTGTATCCAGGTTGCGCAGAACCACGTTCGCGCCTCTGACCACGGCCCCCGTGCTGTCGGACACCACGCCATTCAGGGCAGCGGTTGAAAGCTGCGCGAGCGCCGATGTCGTTGCAAATATGGTGATTAAACTTGACCACAACAGGAAACTAAAGCGCCATCCACGGATTCTTGAATCCATCACGTGCCTCCTCCGGCAACTTTTCTGAACGTTCCCCACACTGCAGGTCTGGACGTTCCCCACACTACAAAGTTGCGCCATTCTAGTAGGAAAGTACTAGCGATTGTCAAGACATTTAAGCGCTTTTTATAAAAACGTAACCGTTAACTCCTGAGCCTATTGCAAAGCTTGTCGGTATTTGAGCGCTTAAATTACAGTAAACGATAACTACATCAATTATCGATTAGAACTACCTGTTTCACCCGATTGCAAAATCCACATTCCATGCGGGACTGGAGCCTGGGTCCTATGCATGGTGGCAAAAAACTTGACGGGGAATTGGCTTTCGCTGAAAGTACGAAAGCGGGAAAACGGAAGTCCAAATGGGCAATCCTCACAACAGGTTCAGGTTCGTCCGTTTGGCTTGCGTTACATGGGTGGGATCATGCACTTTGCTTCTGGGATTGTCGCCAATCGGCGGCCGATCCGCGAAAAATTCCCAGCGACCCGGCGCTGCTGACACCGATCGGTACGTCGTTTACCAGGCGTGCGCCACTTGCCACCGAGAGATCTACGCGAAGTACCAACAGACCGGAATGGGCCGGTCCGTGGTGCCGGTCACGACGGAGTGGCTGAAAGGGAGGAACCTGACCGGAGCCGTAGAAGACAAGAACAATCATCTGCAATTCGAGGTATACGCACAGAACGGAAAGCTCTATCAAAGCGAGCGCCAGTCTGGCCCCGATGGCCAGGAGATTTTCCGCGACGCGCACGAGGTGGAATGGATCATCGGCGCTGGGGAGAACGGATTCGGCGGGCTAATCCGGCAAGGCGCTCACTTGTTTCAGACGCCGCTTTCGTTTTACTCGAAGCCTGGGCGATGGGAGCTCTCGCCGGGGTATGAGCTGGGCAATCTTGGGTTCAACCGACCGATTCTTCCCGGTTGCATTTCTTGCCACAGTGGGCGGCCGAATGCGGTTCCGAATGGCAACGGCCGCGTTGAAGATCCGCCATTTCGCGAAGCGGCGATTGGCTGCGAAAACTGCCATGGACCCGGGCTGGCGCATGTGGTCGCGGCACAGGCAGGGCCGGATGCTTTCCAGGGACGCGACTCTCACATTGTCAATCCGGCTTCGCTCTCCCCCACACTGGCAGACAACATCTGCATGTCCTGTCATCAGACGGGTGACGTGCGGGTATTGAGGACAGGAAAGAACTTCAGCGATTTCCGGCCGGGCGATCCGCTGGATCAGACCATGTCGATCCTGATGATTCCCCCGAAGCGCGAGTCACCCCCGCAGGCAGATTTACTCGAGCACTATTATTCGATGACGCTGAGCAAATGCTACCGGGCCAGCGGGGAGCGCATGAGTTGCATCAGTTGCCACGACCCTCATGTCGAACCCACGCGGGAAGACGCGCCGGAATATTTTCGCAAGAAATGCCAGGCGTGTCATACGGAGAAATCATGCACATTCTCGCTGCAGGCACGCCGCCAGCAACATCCTGCGGACGATTGTGCCGGATGCCACATGAAGAAGCGGGATGTGCAGGAGATCTCACACTCCAGCATTACGAACCACCGGATTCTCGCCCGCCCAGATGAACCGTTTCCTGAGGTGGCATTCCAACAAACCACGGCGGCCCTGCCAGATTTGATCCATCTCAACCCAGCTCCGGGGAGGAAGGGCGTGCCTCCGCCGGCACTGGTCCTGCTGCAAGCCTATGGCGAGTTGATGGGGAAGCGCCCCGAATTCGCCGACCGTTATTTTGCCGTCTTGAGTGAACTCGAGCGCTCGGACCCGGGAAATCCGTTGGTGCAAGGCGCGATCGGCAACCGGGAACTGCACGCGGGCAAATACCAGGACGCAGTGTCACATTTGCAGCAGGCGCTCAGGGACGGTCCCGCGAACACGATCTTGTACACTGACCTCGCCGAGGGGCTGATCAAGTTAGACCGCAAAATCGAAGCAGTCGCTGTGCTACAAAAAGCAGCCGAGGTTGATCCATTCAACGCAACGCTGAGAAAGACACTGATCGTTGAGCTGATACAAGCCAAAGACTACGCCAAGGCCAGGATGGAAATGGAGGACTATGTCAAGCGTTTTCCCGAAGACTCCTTCATGAGACAGATGCTGGCCCGCGCGCAGGCAGCAGGACGAGCACAATGAGAGAGCAGGGCGGCGGGACTTTTCCCCATAGAGCATTCGCCCTTTTGCTCGGGCTGACCCTGACCGCCAATTCTCCAGGGTCCCCGGCGTCAGCTTCTTCCTACATCCAGTTCGACAACCGGCAACTACAATCGGGTGTCTCGTTCGTTTTGGACAATGGAACTCTCCCCGACAAGCCGATGATCGATGGAATCCCCGGCGGAGTTGCCCTGCTCGATTATGACAACGACGGCTATCTCGACATCTTTTTCACCAATGGGGCCCGCCTCCCCAGTCTCGTAAAAGATGGACCCAACTTCTACAATCGGCTTTATCGCAACAATCACGACGGGACTTTTGCCGACGTGACTGACAAGGCGGGAGTGCGTGGCGAGGGCTACAGCATTGGGGTGGCCGCGGCCGACTACGAAAACGATGGACATATTGATTTGTATGTTGCGGGTTACAACCGCA
>Ga0137366_10000076_pt1 | contig 47408 bp, 46 predicted proteins | sample SagtaG_8_FD_104938 | JGI IMG/M metagenome (GOLD analysis project Ga0137366, IMG submission 104938) | Vadose zone soil microbial communities from Sagehorn Ranch, Mendocino, California, USA - Sage1_L_60_16 metaG | ecosystem: Environmental > Terrestrial > Soil > Vadose zone | place: USA...
CGGCTCATCCAGCCCACCTTCATCGTGGACTACCCCGCCGAGGTGTCGCCGCTTGCGCGGCGCAACGACAGGAATCGCGAGGTCGCCGACCGCTTCGAGCTCTACATCGCCGGGCGCGAGATCGCAAACGGCTTCTCCGAGCTGAACGATCCCGAAGACCAGGCGGCGCGTTTCGAGGAGCAGGCCAGGGCGAAGGCTGCGGGCGACGAGGCGTCCATGTACTACGACGCCGATTACATCCGGGCCCTGGAGTACGGCCTGCCGCCCTCGGCCGGCGAGGGCGTGGGGATCGACCGCCTCGTCATGCTCTTCACCGACAGCCCGAGCATTCGCGACGTGCTGCTGTTTCCCCACCTGCGCCAGGAAACCTGAAGCTTCTGCAACGGCCGAAACACTCTGTTACATCAACCGTCTGGCGCCTCGCGCGTTAATGCGGTTAAGCTTGACACCCTGCAACAGGAGGCTTCCATGGAAACACAAGCAGTACGTCAGACCCATCCTCTCCTCATCGTCGCCGCGATCGCGATCACGCTGTTCAGCCTCGTGGGAATCGGAGCCGTTCTCGGCTGGATCCCGACCTCGGTCGGGAACCCGGGCGCCGCGAGCACGCCCGTTGCCCAGGCGCCCGAGCAGCCCGCAGCGCAGCCCGAAGAGGCAAAGCCCGCCGAGCCCAAGCCGGCGGCCAGGCCGAAACCGGTCGCGAGATCCGCGCCGCCACGCGAGCCCGCTTATGCAGCGGTTCCGCCTCCTCCCCCTGTCGTCGTGGCCGCGATCTGCCGCGAGTGCGCCGTGGTCGAGGAAGTGCGCGAGGTTGAGAAAGCCGGCACCGGGTCGGGCGCCGGAGCGGTCGGAGGCGCGGTAGTGGGCGGAGTGCTCGGTCACCAGATGGGCGGCGGCCGAGGCAAGGACATCGCGACCGTCCTTGGCGCGCTCGGCGGCGGCCTTGCCGGAAACCAGATCGAGAAGAACGCGAAAAAGACCGTGGAATACCAAATCATCATCCGTTACGAGGACGGCACCAAGGGCCTGTTCACCCAGGCCACGCCGCCGAGCTGGCGTCCCGGCGACAAGGTGAAGATCATCGACGGGGTGATCCAGGCACGCGGCTAACGAAGTCACAGCGAAAACGCGGGCGATCGCCCGCGTTTTTTTAAGGGTGTTTCGCGAAAGAGGAGTCGCGGAATAAAATCGCGGCATGACCGGACTCGCCATCGCGCTGGTGCTGGGCGCCGCGCTCATCCACGCGAGCTGGAACTATCTACTCAAGAGAAGCGGCGGCGGGATCGGCTTCGTCTGGGCCTTCGCCGCGCTGTCAGCACTGTTCTACGCCCCGCTTGCGGCGGCGGTCGTGTACCTTCAGCACTTCCACTTTTCGGCGACCGCGCTCGCCTTCATCTTCGCAAGCGCCCTGCTCCATACCGCCTATTATCTGTTGCTTGACCGCGGCTACCGGTATGGCGATCTCTCGGTCGTCTATCCGCTCGCGCGCGCGACGGGCCCTTTCCTTACGGTTCTGGTCGCGATCGCCATGCTCGGCGAGCGACCGGGCGTGGTCGCCCTCTGCGGCGCAGCGCTCGTGGTTGGGGGAGCTTTCTTTCTCGCGGGGAACCCTGCCAAGCTGCGCGAGGCGGGCGCCTCGCGCGGAATCGCGTTCGCGCTGCTCACCGGTTGCATGATCGCGTCGTATACAGTCGTCGACAAACAGGCGGTGAGCGCCGTGCTGATCCCGCCCATCCTGCAGGACTGGGGCGCCAACCTCGGCCGGGTGATCGTGATGGCTCCGCTCGCCCTCAGGCGCCGCGAAGAGGTGAAGGCCGCCTGGACCCGGCAGAGGAAGGCCGTGATCCTGGTTGCCCTGCTCTGCCCGCTTTCCTATATCCTCGTGCTGACCGCCATGGTCTTCACGCCGGTCAGCTATGTCGCGCCGGCGCGCGAGATCAGTATCCTGTTTGCCGCGCTGATGGGGGCCCACTGGCTCCAGGAAGGCGACGTGCCGCGCCGCGTTGCCGCCGCCGCTGCGATGGCGTTGGGTGTCGTCGCACTCGCTATAGGCTAGTGTAAGCTCGCGCCATGGAAGTCTCCTTCGCTTCCGCCGTCGTGATCCTGCTGCTGGTCACCGATCCGATCGGCAACATCCCCTTGTTCGTCTCTCTGCTGCGACACGTCGATCCGGAACGCCGCGTCCGGGTGATCGTGCGCGAGTGCGCGATCGCGCTTGCCGTGCTGCTGATATGCGTGCCTTTCGGCAGCTCCCTCCTCGAGCTCTTCGGATTGTCGGAGCGCTCGCTCAACCTCGCCGGCGGCGTCATCCTGTTCCTGATCGCGCTGCGCATGATCTTTCACGGCCCCGAGGGCATTTTCGGAGAAACGGCTTCGGGTGAGCCGTTCGTCGTGCCGCTTGCGATTCCCTCCATAGCCGGGCCCGCGGCAATCGCCACCGTGGTGCTGCTCGTGTCGCGCGAGCCGCAGCGCCTGCCGGAATGGCTTCTCGCAGTGACCGTGGCCGTAGCGGCGTGTTTGGTGGCTCTGGTATTCGCCGAGCGCATCAGCAGGTGGGTGGGCGAAGGGGTGCTCGCGGCCTTCGAGCGGCTGATGGGACTGCTGTTGACGGCGATCGCGGTGGAGATGTTATTGCGCGGGATCGAGGGGTTCGTTCGTCACCTGCAATCCGGCTAGGGCCGGGCTTCGACTCAAGCAGGAATCGAGTCGCGTATCGCAGGAAGCATGCGCGCGACCGCTTCGCGGCCTTCGGCGATCGCGATCGCCGCGCGGTGGTAGTCGAGCGAGCCCAGGTGCGCGAGCCGCGGCGTGAGCAGCACGTCGGGCGGCTCGCCGGCGAGACGGCTGCGCGCGATTCGGACCTGCATCACGTCGATCGAACCCATCAGCGCTTCCAGCATCGAGGGCGGGGCGCCGGTTTCGCCTTCGGCCGGGGCACCGTCGCGGCGCGGAAACAGCTTGCCGAGGAGCCGGTGCCGCCCCGTCTGCGTGTTCGAATCCTCGCGCTTCCTGCGGGCGTGGCGCCCGACGATGTCGGAGCCGACGTCCACCGCGATGACGATGTCCGCGCCCATCGCGCGGGCGAGCGACACGGGCACCGGATTCACCACCCCGCCGTCGATCAGGTATCGGCCCTCGCGCAGCACGGCACGGAACAGTCCCGGCACAGCGATCGAAGCACGGACCGCATCCGACACCCTCCCCTCGCGCAGCCAGATCTCCTGTCCGGAGTGGAGATCGGTCGCCACCGCGGCAAACGGGATGGCGAGCTCGGAAAATTCGCTCTCGACGAGCTCCTGGCGAAAGAAGTCGGTGACGCGCTCCCCCTTGATGAGGCCGCCGCGCAAGCGGATGTCGATCATCCGCAGCATGCTCCTCCAGTCGAAGGCAAGCGCCCAGGCCTCCAGTTGGTCGAGACGGCTGGCCGCGAATGCCGCGCCGACCAGCGCGCCGACCGAGCACCCGGCGATCAGATCCGGCTTGACGCCCTCGCTCTGAAGCGCACGCAGCACGCCGATGTGCGCCCAGCCGCGCGCGGAGCCTGCGCCGAGCGCGAATCCGATTTTGGGCCGGCGCGCCATGGCTTTACTGATGGAACATACGGCATTACATCCGCTCGAAAATCGCCGCGATCCCCTGCCCGCCGCCGATGCACATCGTGACCAGCGCGTAGCGCTTGCCCGTGCGGTGCAGTTCGTAAATCGCCTTCACGGTGAGGATGCACCCGGTTGCGCCGATGGGGTGGCCCAGCGCGACGGCCCCGCCGTTGGGATTGACCTTCGCCGGATCGAGCCCGAGATCGCGCGTCACCGCCATCGCCTGGACCGCGAAGGCCTCGTTCGACTCGATCACGTCCATGTCGGCGGGCTTGAGCCCGGACTTTTCGAACACGCGCTTCACCGCTGGGATCGGTCCGAGGCCCATCAGCTGCGGATCGACGCCGGCGTGCGCGTAGGCGACCAGACGCGCAAGCGGCTTGGCGCCCTGCTTCTGCGCCGCAGATTTCTCCATCAGCACCACCGCGGCGGCGGCGTCGTTGATGCCCGAGGCGTTGCCCGCGGTAACGGTGCCGTCCTTCTTGAACACCGTCTTCAGCTTCTGCAGGTCCTCGATCTTCAGGTCCTTGCGCACATGCTCGTCGGTGTCGAACTGAGCGGGTCCTTTCTTCGATTTCACTTCCACCGGCACGATCTGGCTCTTGAAGAAGCCGGTCTCGATCGCTTTCGCCGCGCGCTTGTGGCTCTCGAGCGAGAACGCATCCTGTTCGTCACGAGTCACGCCGTATTTCGCCGCGATATTTTCCGCCGTCACGCCCATGTGGCCGTTGCCGAACGGATCGTGCAGCGCCCCGGTCATGGCATCGATGAGTTGCGCGTCGCCCATGCGCTGGCCCCAGCGCGCGGCGGGTATGAAGTAGGCGGCACGGCTCATGCTCTCGCCGCCCGCGCCGATCGCGACGTCGGTGTCGCCGAGCAGGATATGCTGCGACGCCGAGACGATCGCCTGCAGCCCGCTGCCGCACAGGCGATTGACCGTCAGGCAGGGCGTGCCGGCCGGCAGCCCTCCCTCGATCCCTGCGACGCGCGAGATGTACATGTCGCGCGCCTCGCCGTGGATCACGCTGCCGAGTACGACGTGACCGACCGTCGCCGGGTCGATCCTCGCCCGCGCGACCGCTTCCTTGATCGCAATCGCGCCGAGCTTCGTCGGCGGAATGTCCTTGAGCGAGCCGCCGTAGTCGCCGATCGCGGTGCGAACGCCGCTCGTCACGACCACTTCACGTTGTGCCATAAATACCTCCTTGCCAACCGGACCCCGGCCGGCCGTGTTGCATCACGGCCGGCGTTCGCTGGCGGCAGACGCGCGCAGGCGCATCTGCCGAATTCCCAGCTCACCCCATAGATCGTGGGCGTCGGAGCGCAGCACCTTCACCTGCACCCGATCGCCCGGCTTGAGCGTCGAGCCGTCCTCGATGCGCACCACGCCGTCGATTTCCGGGGCGTCGGCGGCGGAGCGTCCCACAGCCCGTCCCGCCTTCACTTCATCCACCAATACTTCGAGGGTCTTTCCCAGCTTGCGCTTCAGACGCCGAGCGCTGATTTTCTCCTGCAGCTGCATGAGCCGCTCACGGCGTTTTTCGCGCGCTTCGTTCGGAAGCGCGCCGGGCAGTTCGTTGGCTTTCGCGCCATGCACCGGCGAATACGCAAAACAGCCGACGCGGTCGAGCTCGGCCTCCTCGAGAAAATCGAGCAGCTCCCGGAATTCGCCTTCGGTCTCGCCCGGGAACCCGGCGATGAAGGTGCTGCGGATCGTGATGTCCGGGCAGATCCTGCGCCAGGCGCGGATGCGCTCAAGATTGTCCTCGCCGCTTGCAGGGCGCTTCATGAGTTTCAAGATCCGCCGGCTCGCGTGCTGAAACGGAACGTCGATGTAGGGAAGGACCCTGCCTTCGGCCATGAGCGGGATCACCTCGTCCACGTGGGCATAGGGATAAACGTAGTGGAGCCGCACCCACACCCCCAATTCTCCGAGGGCCGCCGCCAGATCGCCCATGCGCGCCTTGAGGGGCCGCCCGCCCCAGAAACCGGTGCGGTACTTGAGGTCCACACCGTACGCGCTCGTGTCCTGAGAAATCACCAGCAGCTCCTTCACGCCTGCTTTCACCAGGTTTTCCGCCTCCCGCATCACCTCGCCGATCGGCCGGCTCACCAGATCGCCTCGCAGGGACGGGATGATGCAGAACGTGCAGCGGTGATTGCAGCCTTCGGAGATCTTCAGGTAGGCGTAGTGCCGCGGAGTGAGCTTGATGCCCTGGGGAGGCAGCAGGTCGGTGAAGGGATCATGAGGCTTGGGCAGATGCTCGTGCACCGCCGCCATCACCTCTTCCAGCGCGTGCGGCCCCGTGACGGCGAGGACTTTCGGATGGGTCTCGCGAACCACGTCGCCCTTTGCACCGAGGCAACCCGTGACGATCACCCGGCCGTTCTCGGCGAGCGCCTCACCGATGGCGCCGAGCGACTCCTGTACCGCCGACTCGATGAACCCGCAGGTGTTGACGACGACGAGATCGGCCCCGTCGTACGAAGGCGAAATCGCGTAGCCCTCCGCGCGCAGCCGCGTGAGGATGCCTTCGGAATCGACCAGAGCTTTGGGACAGCCGAGCGAGACGAACCCGACCTTTGGAGAAGATTTCAGGTTTTTTTTTCCTCGCCGGGCGCCTTCTTTTCGCTGGGAGGCTGCGCGCTGTTCGGCGGAGCGCCGAATCCCGGCACTCCCGGGAATCCAGGGAAGGTGAAGCCGGAGAACATGTTGCGCGTCTGGTTCTGGAGCTGTTCCTGCATCTGCAGGAACACGTTGCGGCTCTGTTCCATGTACGCCGAGATCAGGCTCTGCATCGCCGGGCCCTGGAAGCTCATGAACTGCTTCCATTGGTCCTCGTTCGATTTGGCGGGTTCCCCGTAGAGCTTTTGCGACTGCTCCTGCATGCTCTTTTGGATTTCCCCGAACAGCTGCATGTTGCGCTCGAGATAGGCGCCGAGCATCCCCTGCATCGCGTTGCCGTAGGAGCGGATGAACTGCGTGAGCATGTCCGAGGAGAACATCGGCGCGCCGGCGGTTTCTTCTTCCAAAATGATCTGCAGCAGGATCGAACGCGTCAGGTCTTCCTTGGTCTTGTCGTCCACCACCTGGAATTCCTCGCCCTGCACGACGAGCTTCTTTACATCGGCGAGCGTGATGTACACGCTCGTCTTGGTATCGTAGAGCCGGCGATTCGGGTATTTCTTGATCAGTCGGGTGGGTTCGGACATGGGGACCCTTGCCTCATCGTGTCGTGCTGCGGTGCCACATGATACTGGACTTTCCCGCTCGGTTCCATCCAGTCGGCCCTCCAGCCCGCTTACGCCATGTGCTGCCCGCCGTTGATGGCAATGTTGGCGCCGTTGACGAACGCGGCCTCCTCCGAGCAGAGGTAAATGATCAGCCCGGCGATCTCTTCGGGCTTGCCGAGCCGTCCGATGGGAATCTGCGGAAGGATTTTCGAGTCGAGAATCTCCTTCGGAATCGCCGTCACCATCCTAGTCCCGATGTAGCCCGGCGAGATGGTATTGACGGTCACGCCCTTCTTCGCCACTTCCAGAGCGAGGGACTTGGTGAAGCCGTGCATGCCGGCCTTCGCCGCAGCGTAGTTGGTCTGGCCGAACGCGCCCTTCGAGCCATTCACCGAGGACACGTTGATGACGCGGCCCCAGGTGCGGTCCAGCATTCCGTCGCAGACCTGCTTGGTCATGTTGAAGACGGAATCGAGGTTGGTGTGCAGGACTGCGTCCCAGTCGTCCTTGGTCATCTTCCTGAAGGTCATGTCACGCGTAATTCCGGCGTTGTTGACGAGGATGTCTACCGGGCCGAAGTCCTTGGTCACGCTCTCGACGCACGCCTTACACGACTCGAAGTCGGCGACGTTGCAGGCATAAGCGCGGAATTCGTAACCGCGCGACTTCATCTCCGCGGTCCACTGGTTGACCGTCTTGTTCGAGGGCGAATAGGTCACGGCTACGCGGTATCCCGCATCCGCCATTTTCGTGCTGATCGTCTCCCCCAGCCCGCCCATGCCTCCCGTGATCAGCGCCAGCCGCGTTGCCATGACTCCTCCTTGCGTCCTCGATTCGGTGCCCTCCCGATTATGCTTCGGGATTATTGCACCGTTCGGATCGGAGTCAAACCATGTGTAGCCCGCCGTTGATCGAGATGTTCGCGCCGGTGATGTACCCCGCTTCCTCGGAGGCGAGATACCAGACGAGGCCTGCGACCTCCTCGGGCTGAGCGAGCCGGCCCATCGGGATCTGTTCGACGATCGAGTTCAGGATTTCCGGCTTCATCGCCCTGACCATGTCCGTCTGGACGTAGCCCGGCGAGATGGTATTGACGGTTACACCTTTTTTCACGACCTCTTGCGCCAATGCCTTGGAGAATCCGTGCATTCCCGCCTTCGCTGCCGAATAGTTGGTCTGGCCGAACTGGCCCTTGAGCGCATTCACCGAAGAGATGTTGACGATGCGACCCCAGCCACGGTCCATCATGCCCTCGATCACCTGACGCGTGACGTTGAAGACGCTGTTGAGATTGGTATTGATCACCGCGTACCAGTCGGCGGGCGACATGCGTTTGAAAACGCCGTCGCGCGTGATGCCGGCGTTGTTGACGAGAATGTCCACCGGGCCGATCACCGAGCCGATCTGATAGAACATGTCGGCGCAGGAGTCGTAGTCGTCGACGTCGCCCTCGGCGGCGTGGACTTGGAGGCCTTCGCCGTGCATCCTCGCGATCCAGTCATCCTTCTTTTCGTAGCCGGGCAGGCAGCCCGCAACAACCTTCACGCCGTTCCGCGCCAGGCGCCGGCACACTGCCGTGCCGATTCCGCCCATACCACCGCTCACGAACGCAATGCGCTGTTTGAGGGGGCTCGCAACTTCCTGCACCGGCTGCGTGCCTGAGCTCGTGCCTCCGCGTCTTAGTGCTGCCGCGGTGGTCATGGTTCGATCTCTCCCTGAAAAATCTTGCTCTGCGGCGCTCATACGATGCGGTGCTTGACATAGCGCCCTGGCGCCGGCTCTAGGGGTTTGAATTTCGTATTGCCCAGCCGCGTGCTTGCCTTGACGCGCCCACCGCCGAAACCCTCGAGCCAGGCGCCCCAGTCGGGCCACCAGCTTCCGGGTTTTTCCGTTGCTTCGGCGAGCCACGCGTCCGCGTCCTCGGGGAGCTTCCCGTTGGACCAGTGGCTCCGCTTGTTTTTGGACGGCGGGTTGACGATCCCCGCGATGTGGCCACTCGCACCGAGCACGAAGCGCATGTCGCCCCCAAGCAACTGGGTAGTGCGGTAGGCCGTGCGCCAAGGCACGATGTGGTCCTCGCGCGTGGCGAGGACATAGGTCGGAACCGTGATCTTCCCGAGACCGACCGGCACTCCCAGAACTACCGTCTTTCCTGGCTCGCGCAAGCGGTTCTCGAGATAGGCGTTGCGTACGTACCAGCAGTACATCGGCCCGGGGAGGTTGGTTGAATCTGCGTTCCAGTAGAGCAGGTCGAAGGCCTCGAGCGATTTACCCTTCAGATAGTTATTGACCACGTACGACCAAACGAGGTCGTTCGCGCGAAGCGCCGAGAACACGAGCGCGAGATCGCGGCCGGGCATGATGCCGCCCTTGCCGATCGCCGCCTCGCGCAGCGCCACGCTCGCCTCGTCGATGAAAAGCCCGATGTCGCCCGTATCGGCGAAATCGAGCATCGAGGCGAGGAAAGTCACGCTCTCCACGCGCTTCGCCGCCTTCTGGCCCATCACGGCGAGCGCCGCGCCGAGCATGGTGCCGCCGACGCAGAAGCCGAGCGCGTTGACCTTTTCGGCGGCGCAGATCGCGCGCGCCACTTCGAGTGCTTTGAGCACGCCTTTTTCGATGTAGTCGTCCCAGGTGAGATGGCCGAGCTCCTCGGTGATGTTGCGCCAGGACACCATGAACACGGGATGGCCCTGCTCCACCGCATAGCGCACCAGGGAATTTTCCGGCTGAAGATCCAGGATGTAGTACTTGTTGATACAGGGCGGGATCATCACGAGCGGGCGCTTGGATACAGTCGGCGTGACCGGCTTGTACTGGATAAGCTGGATCAGCTCATTCTCGAAAACCACCGCGCCCTCAGTGACCGCCAGATTCTTGCCGACCTCGAACACGGACTCATCCGTGGTCGAAATGCGCCCCTTGTGCACGTCCTCGATGAGCTGGCGAATTCCCTGGGTAAGGCTCTCGCCCTTGGTCTCAAGGGCGAGCTTGAGCGCTTCCGGATTGGTCGCGGCGAAATTCGCCGGGCTCATTGCGTCGGAAAACTGGCGCGCGATGAAGCGCAGTCGCTCCTTGGCGCGCGGTTCCGCTTCGAGCGCTTCGATCCAATCCGAGAGAAAGCGCGAATTGATGAGGTAGCTCTGGCGCAGATAATCGAACCAGGGGATCCGCTGCCATTCCGAGGACGAAAAGCGCCGGTCGCCACGATCGGGCGGTGCGATGGGTGGGGCGTCGCGCCCGGCCTCGCGCGTAAGCGCAGACTGCCACAGCGCAGCGTGCAGCTGGAAGTAGCGCGCTTGAAGGGCCGCGAATTTGGCGGAGTCAACGCCTACAGACTGCAGCGAGCGGGCGAATTCGGAACCGGGCGGGACACCCAGCGAGCCGAGGAAATTCCGCAGGAGCGCCTGGGCGGCGACTGTGAATGGCTCCGGAGAGGAGGTGGGGACCGTCACGTAGCTAAGACCCTGAAATATTTGAGAAGGCGACGGGATATTGCGCCGCACAATCGACGAAGTCAAGGCAGGGACTACGCGACACGAAAGATTCTGAGCTAACTGCCTGTCCGGACTTCGAAATCAGCACTCGCGCACCGGCGAAAGCGTAAAGTGTCAACCAGAATAAGGGACTTGACCTACGGGAGAGGGACCACATGGGCGACAAGGGCGCCGTGCGCCTCAAGCGGATTCTTGCCAACCGCTCGAAGACGGACCTCGAGGAGACAGTTCTCCTCATCGCCGGACAGCTGGGCTTTCAGTACTTCATGTTCCGCGGCTGCCTTGCTCCATCGCGTGGTTCATCTCACGACTTCCGGTTCGATAATTTTCCCGTTGGCTGGCGCCGGTATTGCGCCGATCGAGGCAAAGATCTCCTGCCCGGTACGCTGCGCCGTCTCGCCCTGCAGGAAGTCACCCCTTTGCATTGGAAGAAAATCGCGGCTCGGCAGAGCAGGCCTTTCGCAAAGGCCGGCAAATTCGGGCTGGGGACCGGGGTTTCGTGTTCCGTGCACGGGCCGCACGGTCAGTGGAGCCTCACCAGCTTCGCTCTGGCACGCACCGGCTCCTCGGCGGAGCGCCATATCCTCGCGGTCCTTTCGGATTGTCAACTCGTGGCATGCGCCGTTCACTACACGGCGGCGCGCATCGCGCGGCGCGACCTCGATTCGCTTGAACCACCACTCCGGTTACAAAGGGCCAACGGCAGGATCTTGAGCGACCGCGAGCGCCAATGTTTGATCCAATCGGCACGCGGAAAGACAACTTTGGAGATCGGCCAGGCGCTGCAGATATCCGAACGCACCGTCGTGTTCCACCTCTCCAACGTGAGGCGCAAGCTGGGTGCCGCCAACTCGCGCCACGCCGTCGCGAAGGCCTTCTCACTCAAGTTGATCGCCGCGGGCCCTTAGGCGGGTTGATCAGGCGCGACCGGAACGTTTCGTCGCAATCGTGCCGGGATTCTCGAGCACCGCAATGATCTTATCGGCGTAGTCGCGCCAGCCTGGTTGTGCGCCCAGGTCGCGAAACAGGCCGCCTTTCGAAAGCGCGGCGACCCAATCCTGCGTTTCGGCGCTTGCTGCTGACATCCGGGGATCAATCCCGGCCTCCCGCACGGTGTTTGCTGCTTCGCGCATTTCTTCCGCCCGGCGCTTGCCGTGCTTCGCCACCCGGCTGAAAAGGTAGGTGCCCTGCTTTTCCCAATCGATCTCCGGAAAAGTCTCCGCAAGCGAGGCGAGCAGCTGGTGCTCGACGCCGTGGCAGCGGGCGAGCGTGTAGCTTTCCACGATGATCGCTTCCAGCCCCTTGATGAACACGCTGCGGCACAGCTTCATTGCCGAGGCGACGCCGATTTCTTCCGAGACCACCGTCAGGTCGAACCCGAGCGGCACGAGCTTCTCGGCAAGCGCCCGGGCGCGCATGCCCCCCAGGAGCATCGGCACGTGAATTCCGTGAGGCGGAACAGAGGTCATCACGCCCGCCTCGACATAGTGCGCGCCAGCGCCGTCGATGAGCCTCGCCGCCTTTGCCTTGGTCATGGGAGAGGCGGAATTGAGGTCGAGGAAGAATGTGCCGGAGCGCACGGACTGGGCGGCTTCGCTTGCGACGTCGAGTGCGTTCGCCGCAGTGACCGCCGAGATGACAATGTCGGCGCAGGCAAGCAGTGCCGGAAGCGATGCACATGCTTCGACACGATCTTCCCTGGCGCGCCCCTTCATCGCGGCACCCTGCGAGGGATCGCGAAAAAGAACGTCCCAAGCGCCGACCCAGGGGAGTCCTTGATCCCGCAGGGCGCGGGCAAGGATCTTCCCGACCTCCCCGTAGCCCACCAGGCCGATTTTCAGGTCCGAATCGACGGGTTCCACCCGCATGGAGCCGGCTCCGATCGACGTTGCCAAGTACGCGGAAATCTAGCACAGACACCGCAACGACCGCCACATGTCACCTCCGCGTGCCCGCCCAATAGAGCCGCGCCGGGTTATCCACCAGGATCCGTTTTCTGAGCTTCTCCTCCGGGACCACTTTCGCGAAGAGGTCGACCAGCTCGCCGTCGTTCGGCATGATCTTCACGTTGGGATGGGGAAAGTCGGTTCCCCACAGCACGCGCTCCGGCGCCGCCCCGAGCAGCGCCGCCGCGAACGGCATCGCGTCGTGAAACGGCCTTCCGGCAGCGGACACGCGCTCCGGCCCGCTTAGTTTCACCCAGGCAAGCTCGTTTTTCATCAGATCGAGCAGCATGCGAAAGGGCTTCTGATCGATCCCGTGCTGCGCCTGAACGCGCCCCATGTGGTCGATGACGAACGGCACGCGCAGGCGACGGAACATTTCCGCGTGAGTCTCGATGTCTTCGGCGTCGAAATGCAGCACCACGTGCCAGGCGAGCGGCGCTATCATCGCGAGCGTGCGCTCGAACACGCGCAGATCGGGCGCGCCGCCCAGGTGCCGCACGAAATTGAAGCGCACACCGCGCACGCCGCCCGCGTGCAGCGCCTCGAGCCCGCGCTCGGTCGCCCCGTCCCCGACCATCGCCACGCCGCGCCAGGCGCCGCCCGGCTCGAACTTCCTGGACCAGGCGATCGCATCGAGCATTGCGCGATTGTCCGCGCCGTGGCAGCTCGCCTGGACCAGCACCGCGCGCGCAAGACCCAGGCGCTCGTGCAACGCGCGCAATTTCTCCTTCGGGGAGTCGGGCGGCGTGTAGCGGCGCTCGGGTGCGTAGGGAAACTTCGTGGCCGGGCCGAAGATGTGGCAGTGCGCGTCGCATGCGCCCGGGGGCGGGACGTACGCCGGCTTGATCGGATTCGGATCCGGGCCGCGGATCGGCTTCGTCATCGGCCGTCCTACTGTTTCTCGATTTTCGCCCGCTCGATTACGGCCTTCCACTTTGCAATTTCGGAGACGAGCAGATCGCGCAGCGCCTCCGGCGTCCCGGCACGCGCCTCCACACCAAGGTCCTGCAGGCGCCTGCGAACTTCGGGTGAACCCGTCGCGGCGTTGACTTCGCGATTGAGACGGTCGATCAGCGCCTTCGGCGTTCTCGCAGGCGCTGCGACGCCGTTCCAGGACGCCGCCTGGTAGTCGCGCACGCCGCTCTCGGCGACGGTAGGCACCTCCGGCAGGCCGGGAAAGCGCTTCTCGGAGGTCACGGCAAGCGCCTTCAGCCCGCCCCCCTTGATCTGCGCCATCACCGGCGCAAGGATTTCGAACGCGGCCTGAATATCGCCACCTTTCAGCGCGGTGATCACTGCAGGCGTCGCCTTGAACGGAACCACCTGCGCGTCGATTCCCGATAGTGATTTGAAGAGTTCCGCCGCCAGGTTCTGAGTGCTTCCGATATTGATGGTGCCGATATTGAGCTTGTTCGGATTTGATCCGGCATACGCGATCAGCTCGCGCACCGAGGCGATCTTGGAAGCCGAGTCCACGACCAGGACCAAGTCGAAAAACCCCACTGTCGAGACCGGCGCAAAGTCTTTGACGGTATCGTAGGGCAGAGACTTGAACAGAGACGCGCTTACCGCGTTGCCGTTGGTCATGAAGAGAAGCGTATAACCATCCGGCTCGGCTTTGGCAACCGCTTCGGACGCGACAATTCCCCCAGCGCTCGGGCGGTTCTCGACGATCACTTGCTGTCCCATCGACTCGCCCATTTTCTGCGAAAGGACACGGGCCGTGATGTCAGCCACCCCACCCGCTGCAAACGGCACAAGGATCTTCACGGGGTGCGCGGGATAGCCCTGCGCTAAAACTCCGGACGCGGCCGCAACCCCGGCGACGCATAGGCATTGCAGGACGCGATTGAGTCGGTTCACGGGACAGCGTGGGAGGATCGAGTTGGTCGAGTCCGCGGGATTCGAACTTGCGACCACCTGCACCATGCGTAGGTGGTTTCGCCCAAAAACAGTAGCTTACCCCGGAACCTCCCTAGAACCAATGCGGTTTCCCAGGGGCTGTCCTGCGGGCCGCAATCGACCCCGAAGCGGCCGTTCAAGCGTAGACTTTTACTTGCAGGTACCTTGCAGCACTTTTCCACATGACCTCGGAGGCATTCATGCTCAGTTTCCCCCCCATGAAGCGCTGGCAGGGTTTCGCCTTGCTGCTGTTGACGATACAGGTTCCGGCGTTCGCGGAAGGAATTGATTTGCTGAATACCCGGAGTTTCCAGGGGGGGCCGATCAACAACGAGACCGTGAGTCAACTCAGGGTCAAGTGGGTCTACCAGACAGCACCCGACACGGGAACGGCAAGCAATGCCCAGGGCAGCATCTCGTCCACTCCGGCCGTCGACGGTCGATATATCTACTTCAATGACATGACCGGCTACCTGACCAAATTGAACCGCTTCGCCGGGAAGCTGATCTGGAGAAAGAATTATGTGAACGATCTCTCGGTCCCGGGTTTTGTCGCGAAGGGCTCCCGCAACACACCGTATGTCAAAGGAGACCTGATCATTGTCGGCAGCAATATGGGGTTGGTCGACCGCCTTTGCCGGCTCACCCCGGGGGCCAGGCCGAGCGCTCTGGGTTGCGCTTCGGGAGACGGCGCCATCGTTCTCGCGATCAATAAGCAAACCGGTCAAGTCGTCTGGAGAACGAAAGCCGATACGCATCCTTCATCGAAAATCACGGGATCGATCAGCGGGCACGACAACATGATCTTCGTGCCGGTCGGCAACTGGGAGGAAGACTGGGCCAGGGCCTACCCGAACATCTATGTCGAACCGGTCGACCCGGCCTCGCACTATCCGTGCTGCTCGGCGCGGGGAAGCTTGGTGGCCATGGATGTCAATACGGGGAAGATTCTCTGGCAACGACATACCAACATCGGGGATGACCCCGATCATGAACTGCCGCAAACGCTGAGAGCACTGCTGCAGCCCAAGGGATCGTTCGGCACTTCGACCTACGGGCATAACCCGACGGTGGATGCGGCCAGGCGCCAGGTCTATATCGCCACCGCCCAGACGACCACCGCCCCTCAAGTGGCCCAGGACTGCGAGCTTGCCAGGCGAAGGAGCGGCGATCCGAACGCGAACATCCCAGGCTTGCCTGCGGGCGTGAACTGCAACAACCTCAACGAGAAGCTGAAGATCTACGCGAATGCGATGCTCGCCATCGACATGGATACGGGGCGCGTCAACTGGGTTCACTACGCTCATAAGTACGACGCCTGGAATCACGCGTGTGGCGCGCCAGACTTATACGGCTGGGCGACTGTGGTTCCCGCGCTCTTTCCGGTGCCGATCTCGAATACCGCCAATTGCAGCCAGACTCCCATCGGGCCGGACATGGGATTCGGCCAGCAACCCAAGCTCGTGCGCAACGCCAACCTCGGCCATGGGAAGCGGGGCGACGTCGTGGTCGGCGGCAACAAGGACGGTAGGTTGTTCGGGCTCGATCCCGCAACCGGAAGAAAAATCTGGGAGACCAACGTGGAGCCCGGCGGAGTTTACGGCGGATTGCAGTTCGGGCTTGCTGCCGACGATGGCAAGGTCTTCTTTGGAACGACCAATTCGAGGAACATGGGCAGGAATGTCAAGACGCCCTACGTCCCGGTCACGACCTTCCTCGGTATCAACGCCTTTACGGCGCTCGGGTTGAAAACCGGTCCTTTCGTGAAGAGGGATGCGGCGCTGCCGTCCGAGTACCCGGCTCCGGCAGATCAGAATCTGCCGTTCCCGGGTCCGAATCTGGTGTACGGGATCAGCGACTATCCCAATACCTTTCCGGACCCCGACAACAGGGGCGGTCCGCCCAGCTTCATGAAAGGCCCGGCCAGCGGTCCGGTTGAGCTCTGGACGCTGGTGAATCCGCCATCCGATGTGAGTGCCGATGAATTCACCGTGTTCAACGATCACGGAAGACTCCAGACCATCGACGGCATGGTCCACGCCGTGGATGCCGGTACGGGCGAGATCTTGTGGCAGCGGCCTGCGTACGATGGAATCAAGGGCACACTGGGCAATGGGCAGGCCTTTGGGACACTGAGCGTCGGCAATGGAGTCGTGTTCATCGGCTATCAGGACGGCAAGGGAACCATGGTCGCCCTGGATGCCGAGTCTGGAAGGAAGCTCTTCGAGTTTCATAACCAGATCAAGCTCGCCAACGGCTCCGTGATGCAGTCGGGCGCCGTCGAAGGCGGACCTCAGGTCGTTGACAACATGGTCTATTGGGGTGTCGGCGCGGAGAGCGGAGGTTTGTTTACAAATGCGGCCGGGGTCAACGTCAACGCGGGAAGCCGCATGTTCGGATTGGAATTGATGCACGAACGCGAGGAAAGCTCTGAAGATCGCGAGGAAAGGTCTGAATGACTCGTGCGCTGCATGAGTTCGCCGCGCGAGATGTGCAGGTACTCAAACTCGGCAGATCAGGAACTTACGATAGGAGAACTTAGAAGGATCTTCTAAGTAATGCAGGCACGCTCGACGGAGCAACTACTTGATTTGATGGTCGGGGCGGCGAGATTCGAACTCGCGACCACCTGCACCCCATGCAGGTACGCTACCAGGCTGCGCTACGCCCCGACGCGTGAAAAGTATATCAGAGCGGGTGAGACAATTCGCCTCGTTTCAGCGCAACAGTTCGATGACGTTCTTCAGCTCCTGCTTAAGTGCTGCGAGAACGACGCTTCGCGTCTCGTGCCCGCGCGGGGCAGAGGCCGACGAGCTCGCTGAGCGCGCCGACGCCGCGCTCAGGCTTTCATCCAGGCGGTTGCGCGCGCCGCTAATAGTGAATCCCTGCTCGTATAGGAGCTCGCGGATCCGGCGGATCAGCAGCACCTCGTGGTGCTGGTAGTAGCGACGGTTGCCGCGCCGCTTGACCGGGCGAAGCTGGGTGAATTCCTGTTCCCAGTACCGCAGAACGTGCGGCTTGACCCCGCACAACTCGCTCACCTCCCCAATGGTGAAGTAGCGCTTCGCCGGGATCGGCGGCAGGCTATCCTTGGTCGCCTTGCTTTCCATGAGTCTGCTCGACCAGCGCCTTCAACTTCTGGCTTGCGTGGAACGTGACCACGCGCCGCGCCGTGATAGGAATTTCTTCGCCGGTCTTGGGGTTGCGGCCCGGCCGCTGGGGTTTGTTGCGCAGCTGAAAGTTGCCGAACCCGGATAGCTTGACGCTCTCCCCGTTTTCGAGCGCCAGGCGGATCTCCTCGAAGAAGGTCTCCACCATGTCCTTCGCCTCGCGCTTGTTCAGCCCTACTTTCTCAAAAAGCATGTCCGCCAGCTCGGCTTTTGTAAGTGTCATTTGTGCCCCCTTGGAGAGGAGAATCCCCCTCCACTTCATTACTTAACTACGTAATTTAGCACCGAATTTTGCGGCGAGAAGCTCTGTCAGTTGCGCCATTGCGGCGTCCGCCTCCGAATCGGTCAACGTCCTGGCAGTATCTTGCATAACTACCCGAAACGCAAGGCTTTTTCTACCTCCTTGTACACCTTTCCCCCGGTAGAAGTCAAACAGCCGGATATTCTGAACCAAAGGGGGTCGGTTCCGGGCAAGTTCCTCGAGGATGTTCGAAACCGGTATCCCTTCATCAAACTCCATGGAACGATCCCGGATCACTGGGGGAAATTTGGAGATTTCCCGGTATTTCGGCATGTCCACCGCAACCAGCCCGGCGACATCCAGTTCAAAGAGGACCGGCGCCTGGGGCAGGTCGTATTTCTGCTGCCAGCGCGGGTGCAGCTCACCCAGCCATCCGATGACGGCGGCACCCAGGCTGACGCTAGCCGCCCGGCCCGGGTGCAGCCCCGGATGAACGAGCGGGGCGAAGCGCGCCTCACGCGGAGCGAGGAGTGCTTCGACGTCGCCTTTAACGTCGTAGAAATCTACCGCGCGCGTGGGAACACCCCATTGCTCGGCTGCAGCAGGCCCGTAGGCAAGACCGCCGATACGGAGCGGCTGGTAGTAGCCGGCGAGCGCTCTGGCCGGATCGCGAGGATCCTCGTCGGCGGCGGAGCGCAAAAAGCAGCGGGCAGCCTCAAAAACGCGCACGCGGTCGAGCTTGCGCGCCAGGTTGAAGCGCAGGTTCGCCACCAGGCTTCCCATGAGACTGGAGCGCATCACGTCGAGCTGGGCTGCAATCGGATTTTCCAGCGCGATCGGCTCGGCGTTGCCGCAGAAATCGCGCTCCCACTGCGCGTCCACGAAGCTGAAATTCACGACCTCGAAGTACTCGCGTCCCACCAGAATCCACTTGAGCTCGGGGAGGGTTCTGCGGCCCTCCGGAGCGGCGAGCATGGCGAGCGCCGCTTGCGGTGGCCGGGATGGAATATTGTCATAGCCATGCAGCCGCGCGATTTCTTCGACCATGTCCTCTTCAATCTCGAGGTCGAAACGATACGAAGGCGGGGTTACCGTAAATTCTCCGCCCGAGCGCGCATGCGGGAGCTGCAGGCGCTTGAGCAACGCCGCGATCTGCTCGTCCGAGAACTGCACGCCGATGATCTTGCTCGCGCGGCTCGAGCGCAGCCGGACCGGCTTGCGCTGCGGCAGCGTTGCTGTAGCTTCGCTTATCGGTCCTGCCGCACCGCCGCAGACGTCGAATATCAGCTGCGTGGCGCGCTCGATTGCCTCGGCGGTGGCGGCAAAATCCACACCGCGTTCGAATCGGAAAGCCGCGTCGCTGGACAGCGCGAAGCGTCGAGTACGGCCCGCGACCGCGGAGGGATTGAACCACGCCGCCTCAAGAAACACCTCGACGGTCGAACCGGAAACCGCGCTCGCTTCTCCGCCCATGACCCCGCCAAGCGCAAGCGCCTTCTTCCGGTCGGCGATCAACAGCACATCGGGGGCCAATTCGACCTCCTGTCCGTTGAGCAGCCTGAGGCGCTCGCCGTTGCGGGCGCGCCGCACGATCACCCCGCCTTCGATCGTGCGGTTGTCGAAAGCGTGCAGGGGCTGCCCCAGCTCGAGCATCACGAAGTTGGTGATGTCGACGATTGCGGAAATCGAGCGCAGCCCGCAACGCTCCAACCGGCGCACCATCCAGTCAGGCGTTCGTGCTTTTGTGTTGACACCGCGTATGATGCGGCCGCAGTAGCGCGGGCACGCTGCCGTATCCTGGAGCAGGATCTTGCGCATTTCGTCCAGTGCAGCCTCCACTGGGGCCACGGCGGGCACGGTAAGCGGTGTACCGGTCAGAATCGAGACTTCACGCGCGATGCCCCTCAAGCTCAGGCAGTCCCCGCGGTTCGGCGTAAGCTTGAGCGTGATGAGCTGATCGTCCAGATCGAGCACCCGGCGCACGTCCGCCCCGGGCTGCGCCTCGGCCGGCAAGACGAGCAGCCCGGAATGATCTTGCGAAAGACCCAGGTCCTTCGCCGAGCACAGCATGCCGCGCGACTCGACGCCGCGGACCCTCGCGAGCTTGATTTCCATGCCCGGCAGCCGCGCCCCCGACATCGCTACCGGCGCTTTCATTCCGGCGACGACGTTTGGAGCTCCGCAGACGATCGCAAGCGTCGTACCGCCGCCGACGTCGACCTTGCAGAGCGTAAGCCGGTCGGCGTTGGGGTGCTTTGCGGCCTCGAGGACTCGCCCGACCACGACCTTGTCGAAAATGGGCGCAACGGGCTCGACCGATTCGACGTCGAGCCCGCCCATGGTCAGCACGCGCGCGAGCTCTTGCGTCGGTATCCTCGGATCGACGAAGGAGCGCAACCAGCTTTCTGGAAATTTCACGTGAACTGGGCGAGAAAGCGCAGATCGCCGTCGTAGAAGAGTCGCAAGTCGTCTATCCCGTAACGCAGCATCGTCAACCGATCGGGACCCATGCCGAAAGCGAAGCCCATGTACTTCTCGGGGTCCACTCCGCAGGCCTTGAGCACGTTGGGATGCACTTGACCGCTGCCAGCTACCTCGAGCCAGCCGGTTTGTCCACATACGCGACACCCGGCGCCGCCGCAAAAAACGCAGCTCATGTCGACTTCGGCCGACGGTTCGGTGAAAGGAAAAAAAGACGGCCGAAAGCGCGTTCGCAGCTTCTCGTCTTCGAAGAACTTGCGCAGGAAATCGGTGAGAACGCCTTTGAGATCGGCGAAGCTCACCCCCTCGTCGATCCAGAGGCCCTCCACCTGGTGGAACATCGGCGTATGCGTCGCGTCCGAATCGACGCGGTACACCCGGCCAGGCGCGATGATCTTGATCGGAGGCTTGTGATGTTGCATATAGCGTATCTGGATCGGCGAGGTGTGCGTGCGCAGCAGCAAGTTTTGCCCGGCGCCTTTCAGATAAAACGTGTCGTGCATCGAGCGCGCGGGGTGGTCCTGCGGCTGATTGAGCGCAGTGAAATTGTGGAAGTCGGTCTCGATCTCGGGGCCGTCCGCCACCTCGAACCCGATCGAGCGAAAAAGCTGCTCGACGCGCTCGAGCGTGCGTGTCGCGGGATGCAGTCCGCCGCGGGCAAGGCCGCGCCCCGGCAAAGTCACATCCAGGGCCTCTTCCGCGAGCCGCGAATCGAGCTCGGCGGCGCCCAGCGTCTCGCGGCGCGCGGCGAGCGCCGCCTCGATCTTGTCTTTCGCTTCGTTGAAACGCGCACCGGCGTCACGGCGCTCGCCCGGCGCGAGCCTGGCAAGCTCCTTCCGCGCCTCGCTCAGTACGCCCGAGCTTCCGAGGTAGCGTGCCTTGATGTGATCGAGATCGTTCACGTCGTTCGTGCCGCTGAACTCGGCGATCGCCCTCGAAACAACTTTATCCAGATCGATCATCTGAGTCGACTACCTCGGCGCCGTGCGCCACCCTTCCTCGGGAAGGAGGGGATTTTCAGTACTACGCGCCGAGTTTCGCTTTCGCCTGGCTCGCGAGCTGCGCGAAAGCGGCCTTGTCAGCCACGGCCAGGTCGGCGAGCACCTTGCGATCGACCTCGATCGAAGCCTTCTTCAGGCCGTGCATGAAAGCCGAGTAGGTCATGCCGTGCTCGCGCACTGCCGCGTTGATGCGCGCGATCCAGAGGACGCGAAACTGTCGCTTGCGTTGCTTGCGGTCACGGTAGGCATACTGCCCCGCCTTCATCACCGCTTCTTTGGCAATGTTGAAAACGTTGCCGCGGCGACCGCGGAACCCTTTGGCCTGACGGAGGACCTTCTTGTGCTTGGCGTGCGCGGCTACGCCGCGCTTGACTCGTGGCATGGCGGCTCTCCCTTACGCGTACGGGAGCATCGCGCGGACATGCTGCCTGTCCGTAGCGTGCACTTCCGCGGTTCCGCGCAAATGGCGTTTGTTCTTGGTGGTTTTCTTGGTGAGGATGTGGCGCTTGAACGCCTGCGAGCGCTTGATACTGCCACCGGAGCGAATCTTGAAGCGCTTGGCGGCGCTGCGCTTGGTCTTCATTTTGGGCATTACGTGACTCCTGTTTTGGCATGGCGACGGGTGGCTCCAACGGAGCGCTTTCCGACCTCGGCACCACTTCTTCTAAAACCTGCCGCAGCGCTAAGGCGAAACCTCAGGTTTCGCCTCTTTCTTGAGTTCTTTCTTGAGTTCCTTCTTGGTTTCCTTTTTTACCGGCTTCTTCATTTCTTTCTTGCCCTTCTTCGGGGCCAACACCATGATCAGCTGTCGCCCTTCCATCTTCGGATACTGCTCCACCACCGCGTGCGGCTCGAGATCCTGCTTCACCCGTTCGATCAACCGCACGCCAAATTCCTGATGCGCCATCTCCCGGCCGCGGTAGCGCAAAGTAACCTTGGTCTTGTCGCCTTCGTCGAGGAACTTGATCAAGTTGCGCAGCTTGATCTTGTAGTCGCCTTCGTCGGTTCCGGGACGGAACTTTACCTCTTTGACGTGGATCTGCTTCTGCTTGAGCTTGGCTTCGTGGGCCTTTTTCGCCTCGCGGTACTTGAACTTGCCGTAGTCCATCAGCTTGCAGACCGGCGGCTTGGCAAGCGGGGCAATTTCGACCAGATCGACTTCGGCTTCCTCGGCCATTTTCAGGGCTTGGGCGATCGGCACGATGCCGACTTGCTCGCCGGCGGCTCCGATCAAGCGCACTTCGGGCGCATTGATCTCGGTGTTGATGCGCTGCGTTCTCTCCGTGGCGATGTTGCTTCCTCCAGAAAATTAAAAATTAAGCCGTACTCCCCGCTTTGGCCTCGCTGCGGAGGCGGGCGATGAAGTCCGACAGGGACATCTGCCCGAGGTCTTCACCGCTGCGGGTACGCACGGCCACCTTTTCGGCTGCCTTCTCTTTTTCGCCGACGATCAGTTGGTAAGGCAGCTTCTGCAAGCTATGTTCCCGAATTTTATAGGTTATTTTCTCGTTCCTCAAGTCGGCTTCGCAACGGTAGCCAGCCAGCCTCAAGGCGGTCGCGACCCGCGTGGCGTAATCGGCCTGCCGCTCTGAAATATTGAGCACCATCACCTGCACCGGCGCAAGCCACGGCGGCATGGCGCCCGCGTAGTGCTCGATGAGAATCCCGATGAATCGCTCCATGGATCCGACGATGGCCCGGTGCAGCATGACCGGCACCTTGCGCGAATTGTCCTCGGCCGCGTACTCCGCACCGAGCAGTCCAGGCATGGAGAAATCGACCTGCATGGTGCCGCACTGCCAAGAGCGACCGATGCTGTCTTTCAGATGGTATTCGATCTTGGGGCCGTAGAACGCGCCCTCTCCCGGGAGCACGTCGTAGCCGAGGCCGCTCGAATCCAGGGATGCCTGCAGCGCGCGTTCGGCTTTGTCCCAAAGCTCGTCGGCGCCGACCCTTTTCGGAGGGCGCGTCGCGAGTTTGTAGACGGCCTCGGTGAAGCCGAAGTCTGCGTAGACCTTTTGCAGCAATGTCGTAAACGCCGTGACCTCCGGCTGGATCTGCTCCTCGGTGCAAAATATGTGGCCGTCGTCCTGGGTGAAGGCGCGGACGCGCATGATGCCGTGCAGAGCGCCCGAGGGTTCGTTGCGCGTGCACACGCCGAACTCGCCGTAACGCAGCGGCAGCTCGCGGTAGCTGCGCAGGCCTCTATTGTAGATCAGCACGTGGCCGGGGCAGTTCATCGGCTTGATCGCGTAGTCATGCTTCTCCGACTCGGTGGTGAACATCAGCTCCTTGTAATTTTTCCAGTGGCCGGATTTCTCCCACAGGCTGCGGTCGAGGATCTGTGGGCAGTGCACTTCGAGGTAGCCGTTGTCCCGGTAGACACGACGCATGTACTGCTCGACCTGCTGCCAGATCACCCAGCCCTTCGGATGCCAGAACACCATGCCGGGCGCCTCTTCCTGCACGTGGAAAAGATCGAGTTGCGTACCCAGCCGCCGATGATCGCGTTTCTCTGCTTCCTCGAGCATGCGGAGGTACGCGTCCTGCTCTTCCTTTTTGGCCCAGGCCGTCCCGTAGATCCGCTGCAGCATCTCGTTCTTGGAATCTCCGCGCCAGTAGGCGCCGGCGACCTTCATCAGCTTGAACACTTTGAGCTTGCCGGTGGAGGGGACGTGCGGGCCGCGGCACAAATCGATGAAATCCCCTTCCCGGTACAGCGAGACCTCTTCGTTTGCGGGAATCGAGGCGATGATCTCCGCCTTGTAGTGCTCGCCGATGGACTTGAAGTATTGAACCGCCTTGTCGCGCGGCCAGACCTCTCGCTTCACCGGGAAGTCCTTTTTCGCCAGTTCCGCCATGCGCTTTTCGATGGCGTCGAGATCGTCCGGCGTGAACGGCCGCTTGAACGAAAAATCGTAGTAGAAGCCGTTTTCGACGACCGGCCCGATGGTCACTTGCGCCTCGGGGAACAGCTCCTTCACGGCGTAGGCGAGCAGGTGCGCAGTGGAGTGCCGCAGGATCTCGACGCCCTCCCGGTCGCGCTCGGTGATGATCGACACTTCAGCGTCACGGTCGATTCGATGCGAAGTGTCGACGAGCTTGCCATCCACTTTGCCTGCGAGCGCGGCACGCGCCAGTCCTGGTCCGATCGCCTGGGCGACTTCGGCGACGGTGACCGGGCCGTCGAATGATTTGACGGCGCCATCTGGCAGACGAAACTTGGGCATCAGCGTGTTTTCTAAATCCGTCCGCGCGTTGAACGGCGCATCGCGCCCGTTCCGACGCGCAGAGTTAAAACGGCAGCCATCGAGGCTGCCGTTTTAACAGTTGGTAGGCGCGATTGGAATCGAACCAACGACCTCATCCATGTCAAGGATGCGCTCTAGCCAACTGAGCTACGCGCCTGAGAAGTGCCGGATTCTAGCCGAACGGTTCCACCCACACAAACCCATGAAGCAATCCGGATGAAAATCAACCGCGCCAACGCTTCGATCGCGAATCGTAGCCGTACGGCATGGACTTGAGGACCACGTTCGGACAGGAAAGCGCGTACTCACCGCCCGAAACAAGGTAGCCCATCGGCGCGCCGCCCGGGCATTTGCTCACCGCCGGGACGTACTCGGGTACGAGCTTGTCGAGAGCCTCCGGATAGGCGCCCCTCTCGCGCTTGTACGCCGAAAGCGCGGAGATCATCCGCACGCCGCGGGTTTCGACGGTCAGCATGTCTTTGTCGCTCCCGGTGTAGAGGTGGATCGCAACATACGCTGCCGCTAGAGCCACCACAATCAGGACGAGCAGAACGATTTGGCTTACGCCCCCCTGACGATTTGCCGCGTTCATCCCCTGTCCTCCCGGGTCGATTGAAATCAACTGACCCGTGAATACTACCGCAAGCCGAGCATCTCCGCCGCGTGCTTGCGCGTCGTCGCAGTGATCGCGACCCCGCCCAGCATGCGCGCGATTTCCTCGATGCGAGATTTCTGGTCGAGCACGGCGACCCGACTCCGCGCGCTGCCGCTTTCGGTGCCCTTTGCCACGGACCACTGCTCGCGGGCCTGGGCGGCCACCTGCGGAAGATGGGTGACGCACAACACCTGACGCTCCTCACCCAAGGTCCTTAGCTTCTTGCCCACGACTTCGGCCACTGCTCCACCGATCCCCGCGTCGACTTCGTCGAAAATCAACGTAGGCACCGCGGCAGCCCGGCTCGTGATCACCTGAATCGCGAGGCTGATACGGGACAATTCTCCTCCGGAAGCCACCTTGGCGAGGGGGCGCGGCTCGGTGCCCGGGTTGGTCGTCACCAGAAACTCGACCTGTTCGTTTCCCGCTACGCTGCCGTCAGGTAAAAGCGAGCGCAGCTCCACCTCGAACCGTCCGCCGGACATGGCGAGTTCCTTCATTGCGGCGTTCACCTCGCGGCCGAGTTTCGTCGCGGCCCTAGTGCGCTCGGCCGAAAGCCGTGTCGCAAGCCCGTCGTAGCGTGAACGCGCAGCCTGCTCCTGCATGGCGAGGGCTTCGAGGTCCGCGGTAATTTCCAGCTCTTTCAGCCGTACCCGAAGCGAAGCCAGAAGCTCAGGCAGCGCCTCCGGCCGCGCGCGAAACTTGCGCGCCGCATTGTGCACCGCTTCGAGACGCTGCTCGACCTCGTGGAGACGTTTCGGATCGAGCTCGATGCGATCGGCGTAATGTCTCAGTGCATAAGCGGCTTCGCGCAATTGCGCTTCCCCCGATTCGAGCACGGCAATAGTATCGCGCAGCAATCCATCGTATTCGGTGAGCGGGCGCAGCCGTGACAGTACTCCCGACAGCGCACCGAGCGCGGCGTTCTCCGACTCGGAAAGCAAGTCGGTCGCGTCCCGCACGCCCTCCATAAGGGTCGCTGCATGGGCAAGGCGTCCGTGCTCCGACTGGATCGTTTCCCATTCGCCGGGTGCAAGGGCAAGCCGCGACAGCTCTTCGAGCTGCCAATCGAGCTGCTCCCGTTCCGCATCGCGTGCCGCCGTATTGTTCTCGTGGTCGAGTCTCGCGCGGCAAAGTCTTTGCCATTCGCGATGAGCGCCACCCGTTTCTTGTGCGAGCGCAGCGAGGCCGGCGTGTGCGTCGAGTACCAGGCGCTGGGCCTCGGGCCTGAGAAGCGACTGGTGCGCGTGCTGGCCGTGGATGTCGACGAGCCGCTCTCCCGCCTCACGCAACTGGCTGATGGTCGCAGTGTGGCCGTTGATGAATGCGCGCGAGCGCCCGTTTACGTCCACCACGCGGCGCAACAACAACCGGTTCGGATCGCCCTCGAGCGCCTGCTCGCGCAGCCAATCCCCGATCCCGGGCAGCGAATCGATGGCGAATTCGGCGGTCACGTCCGCTCGTTCGGCCCCGGAGCGCACCTGCTCGCTTCCCGTGCGATCGCCCAGGGCCAAAGACAATGCGTCGATCAAGATGGATTTGCCGGCACCGGTCTCACCGGTGAGAGCGGTAAAACCCGGCCGAAACTCGAGTTCCATACGATCGACGATCGCAAAGTCCCGAATGGATAGATGCAAAAGCATTCGCAGCTAGAGCACTTCGCTCCAGTGCAGCTTCTGGCGCAACATCGCGAAGTAGCTGTAACCCGGGGGGTGGACGAACTTGACGGTATGCTCCGCGCGCCGGATAACGACGCGGTCGCCCTCCTGAAGGTCGCACTGCAGCTGCCCGTCGAAGTGAAGCCGGGCATCGATCGAGCGCTTCAGGGAGATTTCGATCACGGTGCGGTCGCTGACCATGATGGGCCGGTTGGACAGCGTGTGCGGGCAGATCGGCACCAACGCGAACCCGGGCACGCTCGGTTGCAGTATCGGCCCGTCCGATGAAAGCGCGTAAGCGGTCGACCCCGTGGGCGTCGCCACAATCAGGCCGTCGGCCCGCAAGTCGTAGACGAACTCGCCGTCGATGTTCACCACGAATTCGATCAGCCGACCGACAGATCCCTTGTTCACGACTGCGTCGTTGAGCGCGAGCGTCGCGAGCGTGACCACGCCATCGCGGCGCACTTCGGCGGCGAGCATGGTGCGCTCCTCGATCGTGTGGCGGCCGGCGAGAATCTCGGCCATAGCGTGGAGCATGTTGGACGAAGCGATGTCGGTCATGAATCCGAGGCGGCCCTGGTTGACGCCGACGAGGGGCACATGGTGAGCCGCCAGGTTTCGTGCGGCGTTGAGCATGCTTCCATCGCCTCCCTGCACCACGACTAGACCGGCGCGGGCGCCGATTTCGTCGTAATCGGCTATGGGAAAGCCGCTGACGTGGTTGGAAGCCGCGGTTTCCCTCTCGATCAGCACTTCGCGTCCCTGCTTGCGCAGGTAGTCGCCCAACGTGGCGAGCGCGCTCGCGACATCGGGGGAGTCATAGCGGCCGATCAGCGCTATCGTCTTGAAAGCGGGCATACCGCCATTAAATCATGAACATGTGGCGGTGACAAAAAGCTGGGCTGCAGGCGCGTGAACAAAACCGCAAATCAAGCCGATTCTGTAGAATCGCGAGCTATGCTGGACCGTCGCGCGCAGATCCTGCTCAAGACCCTGGTGGAGCGCTATATCGCCGAGGGTGAGCCGGTCGGCTCGCGCGCGCTGTCGCGCTCCTCCGGCCTGGATCTGAGCCCAGCCACGATCCGAAACGTATTGGCGGACCTCGAGGAACTCGGCTTTGTCGCGAGCCCCCATACCTCGGCGGGACGGATTCCCACCTCCCGCGGCTATCGTTTCTTCGTCGATACCCTGCTTACGGTAAAGCAGCTCGATCGCGTCGAGATCAGCCAGCTCGAAGTCAATCTTCATCCCGACCACCCGCAGCGCCTCATCAGCGCGGCCTCGCAGCTTCTCTCCGAGCTCACCCATTTCGCGGGCGTCGTGGTTGCCAGCAAACGCAGGACTCCGGCCTTCCGCCACATCGAGTTTCTGGCACTTTCGGAAAAGCGCGTCCTGCTGATCATCGTAACACCGGACGGCGACGTGCAAAACCGAATACTGTTCACGGAAAAGACCTATACGCCTTCCGAGCTGACCATGGCGGCGAATTTCCTCAACCAGAACTACGCCGGCCTCACGTTCGACGACATCCGACGTCGCGTCCACGACGAGCTGAAGCAGCTCCGGGAAGACATGACGCTTCTCATGACCGCGGCGCTCGAGGCCGGCAGCGAGGCCTTGTCCGAGTCTACGGAGAACTACGTCATATCCGGCGAGAGGAATCTACTCGACTCGCATGAACTCGCCTCGAACATGTCGCGGCTGCGGGAGTTGTTCGAGCTCTTCGAAACGAAGACGCTGCTCATGCAGATCCTCGAGCTGAGCACCCGCGCTCAGGGAGTGCAGCTCTACATCGGCGGCGAGTCCGGCATCGCGCCGCTCGACGAATGCAGCGTGGTCACGGCGCCCTACGAGGCCGACGGGCAGATCATCGGTACGGTCGGGGTGATCGGGCCGACGCGCATGGCGTATGAGCGCGTGATACCGATCGTCGACATCACCGCCAAGCTGTTGTCGAGCGCGCTGTCGACCCACTAGATCGGGAGTCGAGAGCCCGAGCCAAGCTTGCCAAGCAGGCTCAGCGGCCCTTGTTCCAGACTCTGACTCCCCGCTCTCGGCATGCACTATCTCCCCGAGCCGAAACAGGAGCACGGCGCCATCGCCAAAACGGCGGTGTTACTCGTCAATCTCGGCACGCCCGATGCGCCGACACCGCAGGCGGTGCGCCGATATCTGAAGCAGTTTCTGTCCGACCCGCGCGTGATCGAAATTCCTCGCGCGCTCTGGTTGCCGATCCTGCACGGCTTTGTACTCAATACGAGACCGAGGAAATCGGCCCGGAAATACGCCAGCATCTGGTCCTCGGAAGGCTCCCCCCTGAAGGTGCACACCGAGAAGCAGGCGCGATTGCTGCGCGGCTATTTCGGTTCGCAGGTCCGTATGCCGCTCTCGGTCGATTTCGCCATGCGCTACGGCGAGCCCTCGATCCAGGGCACGCTGGCTCGCCTGAAGTCGGAGGGCTGTGAGCGCGTCCTCGTGGTGCCGATGTATCCCCAATACGCGGCCAGCACGACCGCAAGCACGCTGGATGAGGTAGGAGGGTTTCTGCGGCGAGTCCGCAACGTCCCGGAAATCCGGCTGGTGAGGCACTTTCACGACCACCCTTTGTACATCGCAGCACTGGCAAATATCGTCCGCGAACACTGGCGGCGGTCGGGACGCCCAGACATGCTGTTCATGAGTTTCCACGGTTTGCCACGTTACACGCTCGCCCGAGGGGATCCCTACCATTTCGAGTGCCAGAAGACTGCGCGCCTGCTTGCCGGGGACCTCGAGCTTGCCGAGAGCCACTGGCAAATCGCCTTCCAGTCCCGCTTTGGGCGCGCGGAATGGATAGAGCCCGATACCGCGTCCACCCTGGCCGACTACGGCCGGCGCGGCGTGCGCCGCGTGGACGTGATCTGTCCGGGTTTCGTCGCGGATTGCCTCGAGACGCTCGAAGAAATCGGCATCGAGGGCCGAAAGATCTTCCTCGGCGCGGGAGGCAGGGAATTTCACCTGTTGCCATGCCTCAACGAGCGCGACGACTGGATTCGTGCCTTGGCCGACATTGCGCGGCAGCATCTTGCCGGGTGGGTGGTGGAATCCTGGAATCCGCGGCTTGAAGGAACCGCGCCGAAGACAGCCCAAGCCGTGCCGACAGCTCTTGAAATCTCCCCGGAGAACCCCAGCTAGAATCGTTAGCGAAAAGGGGCACACCCGTGCCCTCTAAACGTCGAGGCACATCTTGCGGAGAATCTATGCCTGAACCGGACCAACCGAACCCGCAGGTTTCTTCGGGCGAAGCGTCAGTCGATGCGGCCGCGCCGATCGCCAAACCGGCGGATGTCGCGCCCGTACCGGATACCGAGGAGCTGTTGCGACGCGCGGAGTTGAAGGCCCAGGAACACCACGACGCCTGGCTCCGCGCCAAGGCGGAGGCGGAAAATATCCGCAAACGGACGGCGATCGAACTTGCAAGCGCTTACAAGTACGCGATCGAGGTCGTCGCCGCGGAATTGCTTCCCGTCAAGGACAGTCTGGAAGCGACGCTCGCGGCCGACTCCGCTGCGCTTGAAACGCTGAGGAGTGGAGTCGAGCTGACATTGAAGCAGCTGAATGCCGTGTTCGCTAGAGCCAACCTCAGGGAGATCAATCCCATCGGGGAGAAGTTCGATCCCCACCAGCACCAGGCGATCAGCATGCTCCCCTCGGAGAAGGAACCGAACACGGTCATCAACGTGCTGCAAAAGGGCTACCGCCTGCACGACCGGGTGATCCGGCCGGCACTGGTCACCGTGGCCAAACCCAAAGACGAATCAAGCTTGAAGTTAAGGGATTGATCCCCATATCCGCTTCAAGGTTATTTATCAGAAAATTCAAAAGGAAAGGCCATGGGAAAGATCATCGGAATCGACCTCGGGACGACCAACTCCTGCGTCGCGATCATGGAGGGCGGCAAGCCCAAGGTAATCGAGAACTCGGAAGGCGCCCGCACCACGCCCTCCATCGTCGCCTACATGGAGGACGGGGAAATCCTGGTCGGTGCACCGGCCAAGCGGCAGGCGGTGACCAATCCCAAGAACACTCTCTACGCGATCAAGCGCCTCATCGGCCGCAAGTTCGAGGAGAAGGAGGTGCAGAAGGATATCGCCCTGATGCCCTACAAGATCGTCAAGGCCGACAACGGCGACGCCTGGGTCGAGGTCCGCGGCAAGAAGATCGCTCCTCAGGAAGTCTCTGCCCAGATCCTGCGCAAAATGAAAAAGACCGCCGAGGACTACCTCGGCGAGGAAGTCACCGAAGCGGTCATCACCGTCCCGGCGTACTTCAACGATTCCCAGCGCCAGGCGACCAAGGACGCCGGCCGCATCGCGGGACTTGAAGTCAAGCGCATCATCAACGAACCCACGGCGGCCGCACTCGCGTTCGGACTGGACAAGAAGGAAGGCGATCGCAAGATCGCGGTCTATGACCTCGGTGGCGGCACGTTCGACATCTCGATCATCGAAATCGCGGAAGTCGAAGGCGAGCACCAGTTCGAGGTGCTCTCCACCAACGGCGACACGTTCCTCGGCGGCGAGGACTTCGACCAGCGCCTGATCGACTACCTCTGCGACGAATTCAAGAAGGACCAGGGAATCGACCTGCGAAATGACGTGCTCGCGCTGCAGCGGCTGAAGGAAGCCGCGGAAAAAGCGAAGATCGAGCTGTCTTCGAGCGCGCAGACCGAGATCAACCTGCCCTACATCACCGCCGACAAGAGCGGGCCCAAGCATCTCGCCATCAAGGTCACGCGCGCCAAATTCGAGAGCCTGGTCGAGGATCTGATCGAAAAGACGGTCGAGCCCTGCCGTATCGCGTTGAAGGACGCGGGGCTCAAAGTTTCCGACATCGAGGACGTGATCTTGGTCGGCGGAATGACGCGCATGCCCAAGGTCCAGGAGACGGTGAAGGACTTCTTCGGCAAGGAGCCGCGTAAGGACGTCAACCCGGACGAGGCAGTCGCGGTCGGCGCCGGGATCCAGGGCGGCGTGTTGAAGGGCGACGTCAAGGACGTCCTGCTTTTGGATGTCACGCCGTTGTCGCTCGGAATCGAGACGCTGGGGGGTGTTTTCACCAAGCTCATTCAGAAAAACACCACCATCCCGACCAAGGCGCAGCAGGTCTTCTCCACGGCAGACGATAATCAGTCGGCGGTGACCATCCATGTGCTGCAGGGCGAGCGCGACGTGGCCTCGGGCAACAAGAGCCTCGGCCAGTTTAATCTCGAGGGCATTCCACCCGCGCCGCGCGGGATGCCGCAGATCGAGGTCACCTTCGACATCGACGCCAACGGCATCTTGCACGTGTCGGCGAAGGACAAGGCGACGGGCAAGGAAAACAAGATCACCATCAAGGCAAACTCCGGGCTCAATGAATCCGAGATTCAGCGCATGGTAAAGGACGCAGAAGCGCACGCGGCCGAAGACAAGAAGCAGCTCGAGATTGTGACGTCGCGCAACCAGTTGGATTCGCTGGTGCACTCGGTTCAGAAGTCGCTGAAGGAATACGGCGACAAACTCGCAGCGGATGAAAAAGCGAAGATCGAGGCCGCGCTCAAGGATGCCGAAGAGGCGATGAAGTCCGACGACAAGGAGAAAATCGACGCCAAGGCCCAGGCGCTTTCGCAGGCGGCGCAGAAACTCGGCGAGAAGATGTACGCCGACGCGCAAAAGGCTCAGGGCGATCAGGGCGGCGGCGACGCAAAAGCATCGAAGCCGGAAGATGAGGCTAACGTCGTCGACGCCGAGTTTACCGAGGTGAAGGACAAGAAGGGTTAAGCGCCGCGCGCAAATCGCGCGGCCTTAACTGGCCGAGTTCGAGCTGACGCGCAAGCGCGCAGCTCAACTCGGCCTTTGCGTATCTAGCAAGGGAAGAGCCAAGCAATGGCGAAGCGGGATTACTACGAAGTGCTCGGCGTCAACCGCGACGCCGACGAGGAGGCCATCAAGAAAGCGTATCGGCGCCTCGCCATGAAGCATCATCCAGATCGCAATCCGGATAACCCCAAAGCCGAAGAGCTGTTCAAGGAGGCCAAAGAGGCGTACGAGGTCCTGACCGACGCCAACAAGCGTGCCGCCTATGACCGTTACGGCCACGCCGGAGTCGATCCGCGCGCAGGCATGGCCGGCGGCGGGGCCGCCGGTTTCTCGGGCTTCGCCGACGCGTTCGGCGATATCTTCGGCGATATCTTCAACCAGGCGCGCGGCGGCCGCTCCTCGGTGTACCGGGGAGCCGACCTGCGCTACAACCTCGAGGTCGCGCTGGAGCAGGCAGCGCGCGGCACCGAAACCCGCATTCGCATTCCGACCTACGAGGATTGCGAGACCTGCAAGGGTTCCGGGGCGAAACCCGGGACCAAGCCGCGAACCTGCTCGACCTGTGAAGGGCACGGCCAGGTACGCATGCAGCAGGGGTTTTTCTCCATCCAGCAGGCGTGCCCGAAATGCCATGGAACCGGAAAGGTCATCGCCGAGCCCTGCCCGAGCTGCCATGGCGCCGCGCGGGTGAAAAGACAAAAAACGCTCTCGGTCAAGATTCCCGCCGGCGTGGACGATGGCGATCGCATCCGCCTTTCAGGCGAAGGCGAGCCCGGGGTGAATGGCGGGCCGGCAGGCGATCTTTACGTGCAAATCCAGGTCAAGTCCCATCCGGTTTTTCAGCGCGACCACGACGACTTGCACTGCGAAATGCCGGTCAGTTTCGCGACGGCGGCGCTCGGCGCAGAGATTGAAATCCCCACGTTGGACGGTTCGGCGAAGATCAGAATCCCCTCCGAGACTCAATCGGGAAAGGTATTTCGGTTGCGTGGCAAAGGTATTCGCGGTGTGCGCAGTCGGGAACACGGCGATCTGCTCTGTCACGTCGTTGTCGAAACGCCGGTAAACCTGACCGACCGACAAAGGGAGCTGCTGCGCGAGTTCGAGGCGATCAGCCAGAGAGACAGCGATAGACACAACCCGCGTGCCAAATCCTGGATGGAGAAGGTCAAAGAATTCTTCGCTCAGTAGCAGATCAAGCACATATTCAACGCAGCGGGTATAGAATCAGCGGTACGAGCGCATCCTCGCAAGGAGGTCGCATGATTCGTGTGACATTGACTGCGGCGGTTGGGGCCTTGGCCTGCTTGTTCGCGGGCGGCGTCGCCCACGCCCAGGGCGTGACCAAGACAAACATCCTGATCGGCCAATCATCTCCGTTTTCCGGCAGCAACAAGGAGCTCGGTGAAGACATCCGCGAAGGTCTGCAAGCCTACTTCAAGCAGGTCAATCAGGCGGGCGGGGTCAACGGACGCACTCTCGAGCTCATAGCGCTGGACGACGGCAACGATGCAAAGCGCTCTGGCGAGAACGCAAGGATCTTGATAGAGCAAAGAGGCGTGCTCGCGCTGATCGGCTATGCCAGCGCCACGCTAAGCCTCCCCGCGCTCCCATTCGCCGAAAAGAACAAGGTCGCATTCGTCGGGCCGTTTACCGGTGCGGAGCCGATGCGCACATTTCGCCGCAACGTGTACAACATTCGCGCAAGCTACGCCGACGAGCTTGAGAAGATCGTCGATTTCTACACGACGACCGGAATGAAGAGATTTTCCGTTATCCACTACGACGACCCGGTAGGGAAGGAAAATCTCGCCGCCGTTGAGGTCGCGCTGACCCGGCGCGGACTGAAACCGGCGTCGATCGGGACCTTGAAGCGCAATCAGACGGACTTGGGTGCCGCCGTTTCCGACGTCGTCAAGGCGGCACCGGACGTCGTCATAGCGACTACGCTCTACAAGACGACCGGCGATTTCATCAAATCGGCGAAAAAGGCTGGATCGGGCGCCGCGTTCGCCAGCATCTCATTCGTCGGCGCGAGCGCGCTGGCCAGCGAGCTCGGCGACCAAGGCATGGGCGTCGTCGTTTCGCAGGTGGTGCCACCCTACGCCAGGAACTCGATCCCCATCGTGAGGGAATACCAGGCGGCAATTGAGAAATCGCTCGGCAAGAAGGATTATTCCTTCACTTCGCTCGAGTCGTACATCGGGGCAAAAGTGCTTGTCGAAGCGATTCGCCGCGCCGGCGCGAACCCGACGCGCGAAGGCCTTCTCAAGACGCTCGATTCGATGCAGAACTTCAATGTCGGCGGATATCAGGTCGATTTCAGCCCGTCGAATCACAATGGTTCCAAGTTCGTGGAGTTGACCGCCATCAGCAAAGCGGGAAGGTTTGCTTACTAGCTAGCTTCACTGTGGATTAGTTTCGCCGCCAGGTAGTGCCTTGAGGGCCGTCCTCGAGTCCGATTCCCTTTTGAAGCAATTCGTCGCGGATCTCGTCGGCGCGCCGAAAATTTTTCTCACGGCGCGCCTCGTTGCGTTCGGCGATCAGCCCCGCAATCTGCGGGTCTGAGATCCCGTCGCCCGGTCCCACCTCTGCACGCAGGAATTGCTCGCTTTCGCGTCCCAGCAAACCTAGCAGACCGCCGAGCGCGCGCAACTGACGCACGAGCGCCGTTGAGTGCGCGCGGTTGACTTCGTTGGTGAGATCGAAAAGCACCGCCACGGCCTCGGGCGTGTTGAAGTCGTTGTCCATTGCCTCCCGGAAGCGACGGCCGTGGATTTCGTCCCAGTCAGGCGACGCTGCGTCGGGCGGCGCCCCCTTCAGGGCGGTGTAGAGCCTCGCCAACGCGTGCCGCGCGTCCTGCAGATGCTGGTCGGAGTAGTTGAGAGGGCTTCGGTAGTGCGCACGCACGACGAAGAAACGCACGACCTCCGGATCGTGGCGTTTGAGCAGCTCGCGGATGGTGGCGAAGTTGCCCGTCGATTTCGACATCTTCTCGTCCTGCAGTTGAACAAAGCCGTTGTGCATCCAGTATTTTACGAATGGTTGCGTGTCATTTCGATCCAGGACGCCTTCGGACTGGGCGATTTCGTTCTCGTGATGCGGAAACTGCAGGTCCTGCCCGCCGCCATGAATGTCGAAATGCGTCCCCAGCAGTTTCGTGCTCATCGCCGAGCACTCGATGTGCCAGCCCGGACGTCCGTCGCCCCAGGGCGACCTCCAGAAGGGCTCGCCTTCCTTGACGCGCTTCCACAGGACGAAATCGAGCGGATCGCGCTTGGTCGTGTCGACCTCGACCCGCTCCCCGGCACGCAGATCCTCGAGCGACTTCCCCGAGAGTTTCCCGTAACCTGGAAACTTCCGGACTGAGAAATTCACGTCGCCGCTTTCCGCCCGATAGGCGATGCCGCGCTCCTCCAATCTTCCGATCATCTCCAGCATCGCGGTAACGTGATCGGTTGCGCGCGGCTCGATGTCGGGCTTCTGCACCCCTAGAGCCGCGGCGTCCTCGTCCATGTAGCGAATAAAGCGCTCGGTCAAAGCAGCAACGGATTCACCGGTCTCAGCCGCCCGGCGGATAATCCTGTCGTCAACATCGGTAATGTTGCGCGCATAAATCAACGGGTAGCCGCTTGCGCGCAACCAGCGTTGTACCACGTCGAATGCGATCATCATCCGTGCATGCCCGAGATGGCAGTAGTCATACACCGTAATCCCGCACACATAGATCCTCACCCGGGCGGGGTCGAGAGGGACGAAAGGTTCCTCCGCGCGGCTGAGGCTGTTGTAGATTTTCAGCATGGCATTGAGCGGGGCGTTCCCGTCTCTCATCGTGCGAGCGACAAAGGCCCGGATGTCATGATCGCGCACCAGATCGAGATTTCCGGCGGCGCCAAGTCGGAGCGCGGTGCGCCTGCCGGGGAAAAAAGTGACAAAATCGAGGAAATTCCCGCAAGGGGCTGATTATTGTGGACTTTGCGAGCTTCTTGATAGAATGTCGTGTTGCTCTCCGGCCCGAAAAAAGTATAGCACAATGATTCAGTTCATTCGGTTCAGTGCGCCGCTCGCAGCCCTGTTTTCCGCGCTCGCGCTCGCGACATGGCAAGCCCGCGCCGACGAGCTTGAGGACGTCAACCGCCTTTTGAAGCAGGGCCAGCACGCGCAGGCGCTTGAACGGGTCAATCAGTATCTCGCGCAGAATCCGAGCGACGCTCAGGGTCGCTTCAAAAAGGGACTGATCCTCGCCGAGCAAAATAAAGTTGCGGAGGCGATCGAGGTATTCACCAAGCTTTCGCAGGACTATCCCAAGTTACCGGAGCCTCACAATAATCTCGCGGTGCTCTACGCCTCCGAGGGTCAATACGAAAAGGCGCGGCAGCAACTGGAGATGTCCATCCGCACGGATCCGCGCTTTGCGACTGCGTATGAAAACCTGGGTGATGTGTACACCAAGCTCGCGAGCCAGGCATATGACAAAGCGCTGCAGCTCGATTCCTCCAACTCCGCTGCAAAAAACAAGCTCTCGCTGATTCGCGACTTGTTGATCACAAGCGAAACCCGTCTTCCGGCCGTCTCGATCGGCCCTGCCGGGAAGACCGCGGAACCGGCGCGGCCGCCCGCGGTGGCGATTTCCCCGGAGAAGTCCGCCACCGAGGCCAAGCCCGCCCCCGGACAGGCCAAGCTCGCTGCCGCGAAGCCGGCAAAACAGCCAGCCCGTGCTCGGGAGGGTAATACGGAGGAAGTGCTCCAGGCCGTGCGCGCTTGGGCTGGCGCATGGGCCAAACAGGACGTGGACACCTATCTTGCCTTCTACGCCAAGGATTTCAAGACGCCGAAAGGCGAGACACGCGCCGAATGGGAGGCTGCGCGAAAGCAGCGCATTTCCACGCCCAAAAAAATCGAGGTCGCCGTTGAATCGCCCAAGATCACGCTCAAGGGAGATAGCGCGGTGGTCACCTTTCGGCAGGCGTACCGTTCGGACAGCCTGAAGATCAACGGCAGCAAAACGCTGCACATGGTCAGGAGCGAGGGCCGCTGGCTGATCCAGGAGGAGCGGGCGGGAGGCTGATGTCGACGCGAATCCTCACCTGTGTTGCCCTTGCGGTTATCGCTTTCGGAGCCCCTTCCACGCTTTCGCCCGCAAAGGGCGCCCGGATTGACGTGACAACAGACGCCCTGCTCGCAGCCGTCTACGAAGAAGTCGTGCGGGGACATCTCGACGTGGCCCTTCAGAATATCGAAGGAGTGATCCGCGTAAGACCCAACTTTCGCCTTGCTCACCTGATCAAGGGCGACTTGCTGCTCGCGCGCGCCCGGCCTATCAATACAATCGGCGCGGCCCCCAACGTACCCGAGGAGCACATGGAGGGGCTGCGGGCCGAGGCGTTCGCCCGCCTGCGAGCCTACCGAGAGCGCCCGCCGGCGGACCGTGTACCGCGCTATTTGCTGCAGCTGCGCGAGGATCAGAAGTACGCAGTCGTGGTCGACACGCGCCGCTCGCGGCTTTATCTGTACCAGAACGACGGCGGGAAACCGAGCTTCGTCGCCGACTATTACGTGAGCTCGGGAAAAAACGGGCCGCCGAAAGTCCGAGAGGGAGACGAGAAGACACCTATCGGGGTGTATCACGTTACGGAGAGCCTGCCCCGGCAAAAACTCTCGGATTTCTACGGCAGCGGCGCTTTCCCGATCAACTACCCGAACGAGTGGGACCGCATTCAGGGGCGCAACGGCCACGGCATCTGGCTGCACGGGACGCCTTCGAACACCTACAGCAGACCCCCGCGTTCGAGCAACGGCTGTGTTGTCCTCGCCAATTCCGATCTCGATGTGCTGGCGCGCAACCTTCAGATCGGTGTTACGCCGGTCGTCATCAGCGAGAGCGTTGAATGGCTGAGCCTCGAGGATTGGGCAAGCGAGCGGGCATCGTTCGGAAAGCAGCTCGAACAATGGCGATCCGACTGGGAAAGCCTCGACACGGAACGCTACCTCACGCATTATTCGAAAAACTTCTCCGCGCCGAACCAGGACCTGGATAGCTGGAGCCGGCACAAGCGCCTCGTGAACGGCGGCAAGAGCTGGATCAAGGTCAAGGTGAGCAATCTCAGCATGTTCCGGGATCCCGGCAAGGACGGCCTGGTGCTGGTGACCTTCGACCAGGAGTACAGGTCGAATAATCTGTCGAATACCGTGAAGAAGCGCCAATACTGGCTGCACGAAGACGGACGCTGGCGCATCGTCTACGAGGGAACGGTCTAGACCTATGACTTACATTGTTCGAACATCCGTCTTGCAGAGTGTTGCGGTATTCGTAATTCTGCTTCTCACCGCGGCCGACGTACGTGCGCAAAATCCGCGCGTCGAAGTCAAGACCACCGCGGGCAACTTCACGATCGAGCTCTACGCCGATAAGGCTCCCAAGACGGTTGCAAATTTTCTCCAGTACGCCAACAGTGGTTTCTACAACGGCACGATATTCCACCGCGTCATCGACGGGTTCATGGTACAGGGTGGCGGCTTCGATTCCGGAATGCGCCAGAAGACTACTCGAGCCCCGATCGAGAACGAAGCCGGCGCCGCGCTCAAGGGTGGCCTGAGAAACGAAACCGGTTCCGTTGCCATGGCGCGCACGCCCAACCCGCACTCGGCGTCCGCCCAGTTTTTCATCAACGTCAAGAACAATCCTTTTCTCGATTTCCGGGATGAATCACCCCAAGGGTACGGATATGCCGTGTTCGGGCGCGTGGTCGAAGGAATGGATACGGTGCTTCGAATATCCAAAGTACCGACGACGACTTCCGGGCCTTTTGAGAACGTTCCGCAGCGGTCGGTCATGATCGAATCGGTCACGCTGAAACCGGCCAAATAGCGGGGCTCCATGGTCAAGCTTAAGACCAACTTCGGCATCATCGCGCTCGAGCTCGACGCCGAACGCGCACCCGGGACAGTCAAGAATTTTCTCGAATATGTCGAATCGGGTTTCTACTCCAACACCGTGTTTCACCGCGTCATCGACGGTTTCATGATCCAGGGCGGTGGATTCGAACCGGGAATGCGCCAGAAGCCGGCCCGAAGTCCCATCAAGAACGAAGCCGACAACGGTCTCAAGAACGAGCACTATACGGTCGCCATGGCGCGGACTTCCGAACCGCATTCGGCCTCGAGCCAGTTTTTCATCAACGTCAAGGACAACGACTTCCTCGACCACACGGCCCAGAACGCCCAGGGTTGGGGCTACTGTGTCTTCGGGAAAGTCGTCGAAGGCCGGGATGTCGTCGACAAGGTCAAGGGCGTGCGCACCGGCAAGCGCGGCTCCCACGGCGACGTTCCGGTCGAGGACGTCGTCATCGAGAAGGCGGACGTCGCGTAGGGAGAGGAATGGCGGTCCTTTTCATCTCCGACCTCCACCTCTCGAGCAGCCGGCCGGGGATCAATCAGATCTTTTTCCAGTTTCTCCGCGAGCGCGCCGTCCGGGCCCCGGATCTCTACATCCTCGGCGACCTGTTCGAGTACTGGGCGGGCGACGACGACGTCGGGGATCCCTTCAACGCGAAGGTCGTCGCTGCCCTTGCGGAATGCGCCCGCGGCGGCACGCGCATCCTCGTGATGCACGGCAACCGCGACTTCCTTTTCGGGCCTGCCTTCGCGCAGGCGAGCGGCGCGCAACTCGTCGACGACCCGGTCGTGCTCGACCTGTTCGGCGAAAAAACCGTCCTCACGCACGGCGACACGCTGTGCACCGACGACCGCGAGTACCAGGCGTTCCGCGCGGAAGTGCGCTCGGAATCCTGGAAGCGGGCCTTCCTCGCACAGCCGCTCCCCGAGCGCAAGCGGCGCATCGAGGCCCTGCGCGCGCGGAGCGAGATCGAGAAGAAACGCAAGCCAGCCGAGATCATGGACGTCAACGTCGGGGCCGTGGAGTCGCTGCTGCGCGAGCACGGCTACCCGCGCCTGATCCACGGCCACACCCACCGCCCTGCCCGGCACGAGCACCGCGTCGACGGCCGGGTCTGCGAGCGCTGGGTGCTGCCCGACTGGTACGAGTCGGGAGGGGTTCTGGTGTGCGACGAGAAAGGCTGCCGGGCGCAAAAACTCTAGGGCGGGAATGTTCGGACAAAGTCGACCCTAATGTGCGGATGGCTGCAAACGGCCCAAGAGCGGACGTTTACGTGGCCACCACCATACTCCGCTTGCATGTTTACGCGGCTCCGGCCGCTGGACCGCTCTCCACCGCCCTTTTGCTTGGCCCTGGCGTAGACTCATGGCACGCTCTTCAGCTTCCGGCTAGGACGGAGAAAGGCATCGCCATGATCTGGGCTCGACTGTCATGTGCAATCGCGTTCGCGTTCAGCTCGATTTTCACTCTAGGGCTCCCAGCTCGTGCGCAAACTTACCCGGTAAAACAGATCAAAATCGTGGTTACGTTCTCACCGGGTGGATTTACAGACGTGACCGCACGCATCGTTGCTCAACATTGGACCGAGCGTTTCGGTCAATCCGTCGTCGTCGAAAACAAGCCGGGCGCCTCGACCGTGATCGGCACCGATGCGGTCGCGAAAGCCAAACCTGATGGATATATGCTGCTCTACACCGGGGGTAGCACCTTCACAACCAATCCCATCGTGCTCAGCGACCTTCCTTATGATCCGCTAAAGAGCTTTGCACCGATCGGCATTGTAGGGAGCACGCCGCTGATGGTTCTCGCGCATCCCTCGGTGCCCGCAAGCAATATTCGTGAGCTTGTTGCTCTGGTGTCCGCCAGATCCGGCCAATACAACTATGGTTCCTACGGCACCGGTACCCCATCTCACTTCGCCGGAGAGCTACTGTGGTCCGCCCTCGGCGTTAAATTGCTGCACGTGCCCTATAAGGGCAGCGGCCCATTGATGATCGCTTTGGTCGCCGGGGAGGTTCTGTTGTCAATCGATACTGTTGTCGTCGCGGCTCCACAGATTCGCGCCGGCAAAATCAAAGCGATTGCAGTGACTACCATAACGCGGTCATCGCTCTTGCCGGATGTCCCCACGTTGGCCGAGTCGGGCTATGCGGGATTTGACGTGGGAGCGTGGGTCGCTCTTTCTGCGCCCGCTGGCACGCCCGACAGCGTGCTTAAGAAACTGCGGGACGAGACAGCGCGGCTTCGTACCGTCCGGGAAATCCAAGACAAATTCTCGGCATTAGGCGTTGAAGTTGTTGGCTCCTCGCCGGACGAGTTCGTCGCAAGAGTAAAAGACGAGATCCAAAAGTATTCTCGGATTGCAAAAGCGGCCAACATTAGGGCGGACTGAGGTACAACCTTGACCGCTTAGGGTCGGTTCGCGACCGTTGGCCGGCGACGCAGACTTTGGCTCCCTTCCACGGAAAAGGAGCCAGTCATGGATCAACCCAATGTCGTGACGAAACCGCGAGAGCCCTGGAACAAGGGAAAACTCGTCGGCCAGAAGGCCCCCTTCAAACTCAAGGAGATCTGGGCTATCCGCATACGGCTGCAACTGGCCAATTGCGCCCGGGACCTTGCCCTATTCGACTTGGCCATCGACAGCAAGCTACGAGCCTGTGATTTGGTGAGACTTCGGGTGCGCGACGTGTCGCATGGTGATCGCGTCGCTGCTAGAACGATCGTCATGCAGCAGAAGACTCAGCGACCCGTACAGTTCGAGACCACGGAACAAACCCGAGAGGCAGTGGCGAGGTGGATTGATCACGCGAAGCTGCAATCGGAGGACTTTCTGTTCCCCAGTCGGTTGCATAACTCAGCGCACCTGTCGACCCGGCAGTACGCGCGCATCGTCGATAGCTGGGTGCAAGAGATCGGCTTGGATCCTGCTGCCTACGGCACGCACACTCTGCGGCGCACCAAGGCGTCGCTGATCTACCGGCGCACGAAGAACCTCAGGGCGGTCCAGCTTCTGCTGGGCCACACCAAACTGGAGAGCACGGTTCGGTATCTGGGGATCGAAGTGGACGACGCCCTGGAGATGGCCGAGCAAACGGAAGTGTAGCGATTGGCGCCAGGGGCGACCGTCTTTCCAGGCGGTCGCTTCCCGGCCAGAAGCGGTCCTTCGGCGCGAACTGTGTGAGAGGGGTGCTCGCCTTCAGGGGGTGTGGAAAAGTCTGAGAACGGCCCATAATCAGCCGTTGTTTCGAGAGGGGGAACATGCCTGAGAAATTGTTTCGCGTACTCAGTCTCGATGGCGGTGGGGCGAAGGGCTTCTACACTCTGGGAATACTTCGGGAGATTGAAGCTCTGATCGGATGCCCGATACACGAGCGCTTCGATCTGATCTATGGAACGAGCACGGGCGCGATCATCGCGGCAATGCTGTCGCTCGGAAAGAGCGTTAATGAAATCCAAGAGGTCTACACCACGCACGTCCCAACGGTGATGAAGGAGAGCGCCGCCGTCGATAAATCGAGGGCGCTTACCGTCCTGTCTGAGAAGGTATTTGAGGACGCAAGGTTCGAGGACGTAAAAACAAACATCGGAATCGTCGCTACGCGCTGGATTCTGGAGCGACCAATGATCTTCAAGGCGAACATCGCTCAGGCGCATGGGAGCAAGGCATCGTTCGCACCCGGCTTCGGAGTGAAGATCGGAGATGCGGTGCAGGCGTCCTGCTCCGCGTATCCTTATTTCGACCGCAAGCTCGTCGTCACTGAGAAAGGCGACAGGGTTGAACTGATCGACGGCGGCTTCTGCGCGAACAATCCCACGCTCTATGCGATTGCGGATGCAACCATCTCTATGGCAATGCCTCCGGAGAGTATCCGCGTTGTGAGTTTGGGCGTTGGTACATACCCTCCGCCGAAGCTGGGGATATTTTCCTGGGACCACTGGAGGAACAAAACGCCGGGCGTCCAGCTTCTCCAAAAGACCCTGGAGATCAATACGCAGTCAATGGACCAGCTTCGCGTAGTGATGTTCAAGCACGTCCCGACCGTTCGTATAAGCCAGTCATTCTCGGAGCCGGCGATGGCTACCGACCTGTTCGAGCACGATCTCAACAAGTTGAACATCCTGACCCAGCGCGGGGTGCAGTCGTTCGCTCAAAACGAAGAAGTGCTTAAAACATATCTTCTCTGAGGGGGGGCGATGGCAATTCCTGAAGCACAACTCACGACGTGGTCGCATATTGGCGCTATCCAGCAATCCGCGCAGACGTATGAGACGGTCAGAAAGGTCTTGAACGACAGCAGCTCCCCGTATTACTCCAAGGACTTCTCGATCTTCCTGCAAGGGTCGTACGGGAACAACACGAACGTCTACAAGGACAGTGACGTGGACATCGTAATCCGGCTCAACCAGACCTTCTATTCAGACCTCACGCACCTCGAACCGGGCGCAAAGGAAAGTTTCAACAAGGCATACAGCGACGCGCAGTATGGGTTCGACGAGTTCAAGGCGGAAGCGCTCTCTTGGCTCAAGGCCAACTTCGGCGCGGCTGTGGACCCTGGAAAGAAGGCGATCTTCATAAAAGGCAGCGGGAGCCGGCGCGATGCGGACGTTCTAGTCTGCGCGAACCTCCGACGGTATCGAGAGGGCAGCAATGGTGCCGATGGAAAGTACGATGAAGGCATCTGCTTTTTTCTTCCCGATAAGACCCGCATCGTGAATTTTCCGGAGCAACATTCGGAAAACTGCACCACCAAGCATCAAGCGACGCACGAATGGTTTAAGCCGGTGGTGCGCGTTTACAAGAGCATGCGGAACCGCATGACTGATGAGGGCGTAATCAAGGCCGGTCTGGCGCCGTCATACTTCGTTGAAGGGTTGCTCTGGAACGCGCCAGCAAACCTCTTTGGAGCAAGCTACGGAGATTCATTTGCAAATACGTTCAATTGGGTATTAAAAGCGGACAAAACGAAGCTCGCATGTGCGAACGATCTATTCTGGTTGGTACGCGACAACTCTCAGGCGTGCTGGCCGACCGCCAACTTCGATGCCTACCTAGCCGCGGCGCGGAAATATTGGGATGACTGGGGCAAGTAGCCGGACAGAACAGGGAAAGCAATGACCATGGAACGCTTCGCGGTCGATGAAGGTGGCTATACGGGTTTTGACCTGATGAACGCCGAGCAGCGGTTCCAGGGTGCCAGCGCCATATCGATCAGTGACGACGAAGCGAAGCGCCTCATCAAAGAGCATTTTCCGAAGCTCCAGGCGCCCGAACTCAAATACGGTACCTTAGCACGCCGGACAAACAATCGTGAGCGCCTCATCAGTTTGCAGAAGGATGTGCTGGCGCATCATAAATGCGTCACCTACATCTGTGATAAGCGCTTCCTCCTGATCCTGATGTTCCTCGATTACGCAACGGAGCCTTGGTATCACAAGCGCGGAGCTAATTTCTACGAAGACGGCCAGAACTACGCTATGGCCTCGTTGCTCCATTACATCGGGCCGAGCATGATGGGTAAGGCAACCTTCGAAGGAATACTGGCCGCGTTTCAGAGCGCAGTAAAGGAGAAGACTCCCGAAGCACTGAAAGAGCTCGTGCTCCGCGTTCGACGCTCAAAGTGGGAGGAAACGCTTGCGGAAGGGTTAGGCCCCATTGCGATGGCCTCGCCTGAATGCCTGTCGGCCATTACCGTTCCGGACGTATCGACCGATGCAGCGATAGTGGTACTACACTCCCTCATAAGCCGAATGGAGATTATGGCCGATGGACCGTATCGGGTAGAGCATGATCGATCTAAGAATCTGCTCCAGTACAACGTGCTGTTGCAGCGCCTCATCGACCATGATGAAACGATCGAGTTCACCCAAACACAAATCGCGCGCATTAAGTTTCCGCTCAAACTGTCGGAAGTGACTCAGGCGGATTCAAAGGACAGCCCGTCCGTCCAACTTGCGGATGCGTTGATAGGTGCAGCGATCGAAGCCGGGAATATGTTGACGGGACAGCGCGCGGCAGAAATTGATCCTAAGAGGGTTTTGAGCTTGTATCGGGACGATCAATTCATTCACCTGATACCGTCGATCGATTTCGAGGAGCAGAAAAAGTTTCGCGAAGGCACACAGGCAGACGAAGTCATTGAGTATTTCGGCAGGCATTTTTACAAATAGTGAGTTCGATCCAGGGGCGTTGTTTGTCGAGCTATCCGAGACCTCGCTTGAGCCGAGGAGTTACAGCCGGCTACTCCGCGCGCGCTGGGCTGCTAAGCACTAACGTTGAAGGTCCGCCTTCTGGAAGTCTAGCTACGTCAGCTTTGGGTCGTTTACCGCTATGCCGCAAATCGGCCAAACCCGGACACTGGCGATAGGTCATATCAATCCGATAACCTGAGGGGTTCGAGTCCCGCTAGGCTCCCCGACCAGGGCAAAAATGAGAACTCCTGGCTGATAAGTGTGCCGCTGAGCTAAATGCCTTCTGACGAAGGGGTGAAGCAGACGCGTTCGACGAAGGTTCGAATTGCCCCGGACGCCGTTGTGACAGTGGTTTTCGTATGGTTCTCACCGGCCGTGTGGAAAACCGGCTCGACCCATAATGCGCTGTCCCTAATCTGGAGCAAGTGTCCCAATATTGACCACGGAAGTAGCAAGTACATATCCGCCCAAATCTCAGTGACAGGCGGTGTAGAGTTTTGGGAACCTTGAATGGGACGCGACGAACTAACCTCGAGTTGACCGATGCAGCGCGGCGCTAGCTCGTCCAAATCAATATCAGGGCGCTCGTCGGGGTCGTCGGTAAGTTCAAGATACACGTGCGCGAGGTTCTTGTTCGGCTTATAGGAAGTTGCGGACTGTGCATAAGCGAGGTCGGCACATTCGAGGGTTTGCCCGGCCATAGCTATTGACGCGTGCTGATATGGGCGAGCGTTATGCTTGCCGATAGACAATTCGATTTTCGTAATCCTTACGCTGGCTCGATACCCATGCTTCGACATAAGAGACCCCCTCACGTACAAGTAAAGAGCAAGAGCAATATTGCGTTCAGCTTCATGATTGGCCCTACGAGTGAGGGCTTAAGCTGATTGTCGGAAGCTGTTCCCTGAAGGTTTTGAATTCACTCACGATGTGTTCCAAGTCGAGACCTGCGGTGAGTTGGCGGTTTAGCCAAGCGCCGAATTTCTTTTGTTCCAGCCTTGAGGAATCTCGCATTCCAGGGAATGACACATCCAAAGCAGCACTTATGCGCGCCGACGATTCCATCTCTTCCTGGTTGGCGCCTTCGGTAAACGGTAGTTGGGTCGTCAGGAACCAGGTTCCAAAAGCTTGCATTGGTAGTGGATTGTTTTCCGGCCCGATCAGCATTCCGCAGTCATGACAGGCGCTTAAGAGCATGAAGTCGTTATAGGTGTCGGAGAATTCGACTGTTTCATCAAGTGACTCGCCTGGATGTTTGAAGAAGTTGCGGAGCCCGTTAAGGACGTTCCATAGGTCTTTCTCGGCGTGCGTGGGGTTAGATTCCTTGACATAATCGAACGTGCGTCTGAGCCCCTTCTTCAGGCAATGCTTCTCGTATATTTCTCTGGCGGCGCACGCGAGCGTGTGCACGACTACTGGATCTTCGTTTTCGAAAAAAAGTCTGATTGCTGTCGCAAGTTGGCGATTGGCCGCTTCGAGCTTGGTGACGGCTTCGAGGTCGAGGGGCTTTTCCATAGAGATTCCTTGCAGCAAGAGGCGTTCGTCTGTCCCCTTGTGGCTGTGGGCGCGTAGCGAATCTAGGCCCTGTCTCGCCCCCGTTTATGTAACACGGGGGGCCTGTGGATACATAGGCTATCGCGGGAGCGAGATGATCGCAATTCGGTTCCCCGACTAGGGCTCGAACCAAGTCCCCGGATTAACAGCCAGCGGGAATGACTGCTTCGGGTCCAGGCTGTGTGAAAACGTATCGGTTCATGTAAACAAGGATGAGGCGTTTCGCGTTACTGCTCGTATCAAGGCATTGATTGAGGTGGGCAGATGAAGCGATTTATCGAAGGCGAGGACC
>Ga0137366_10000080_pt1 | contig 46959 bp, 43 predicted proteins | sample SagtaG_8_FD_104938 | JGI IMG/M metagenome (GOLD analysis project Ga0137366, IMG submission 104938) | Vadose zone soil microbial communities from Sagehorn Ranch, Mendocino, California, USA - Sage1_L_60_16 metaG | ecosystem: Environmental > Terrestrial > Soil > Vadose zone | place: USA...
AATAATTCGCGCGCTTCTTTTTTCCGGCCGAGCAGATGCAAACAATCGGCCAGCCAAAAAGAACAAGGCAGAAAAACTCCTTCCCGGCCCGGCAATCCATCAATCTTTTCTTCCTGGGGGCGATAGCGCAAGACAAGACCGTCCTGCATCAACTCGCGTTCAATCGCCTCAATCGTGCCGCGCACCCGCTCGTCAGTAATTGGAAGAAATCCAGTGAGCGGCATCATAAGCAGACTGGCGTCCATCGCATCTGATCCGAAGTACTGCGTAAATGCTTTTTTCTCTGCGTTGTAACCGCGCTCGCAAACTTCCGCGTGAATTTGATCGCGAATTTTTTGCCAGCGCTCGAGATGTTCGTCAGCCGCGCAGCCGCATTCCTCAACAAGCTTAACGGCGCGATCAAATGCCACCCAGGCCATCATTTTGGAATGCGTAAACTGCTTTCGTCCGCCGCGGACTTCCCACATTCCTTCGTCCGGGTTCTGCCAGTTTGATTCCAGGAATTTCATCAACTGGACCATCAAAGCCCAATCTGGCTCTTCCATTTTAATTCCCGCGCGATCAGCCAGCCACATCGCAGCCAATATTTCGCCATAAACATCGAGCTGAAACTGGTTCGATGCGGCGTTGCCAATGCGGACCGGCTTCGAGTCTTCGTAGCCAGACAGCCATGGGATTTCGTACTCCTCGAGTCTGCGTTCGCCCCGGACGCCATAGATCGCTTGCATTTGTGCCGGGCTCCCGGCAATGGCGCGCAGAAGCCATTCGCGCCATGATTTCGCCTCGTCGCGATATCCGGCGCCCACCAGGGTGAGCAAGGTAAATGCGGCATCTCTCAGCCAACAGTAGCGATAATCCCAGTTGCGGACGCTTCCGATTTCCTCCGGCAACGAGGTCGTGAGCGCAGCGACCAGACCTCCGGTCGGCTCGTAGGTTAGCCCCTTGAGCGTCACGAGAGAGCGCACAATTGCATCACGCCATTCTCCTTTGATTACACATTGGTTCGACCATTCTCGCCAGTATTTCTCGGTGTCGCGGAGTGCGTGCTCAGCATTGACTTTTCTGGGCGGCTCCTTGTGCGACAAAAACCACGTAAGGACAAATGGGACCCGATCCCCTTTCGCCACCGTAAACTCGGCGACGGTAGTTAAATCTTTGCCGCGTGTCTCAATCGGCGTCCGCAAAATCAAACCGTCGGGCCCGGCAATCGCCTCCAGCCCGCCATGGCGTTTGCGCACCCATGGAACGATCTGCCCATAATCAAACCGAATGATCAGTTCCATCTGCATCGACACTTCGCCGCGCAAACCTTCGATGATACGGACGATGTCGGGATTCTCGCCGCGCGGAGGCATGAAATCGATCAAACGCACCGCGCCGCTCTCCGTTTCAATCTCCGTTTCCAGGATGAGGGTCTCGTCTCGATACCGACGACTTGTTTTTTCGACCTTTTCCTCGGGGAAAAACCGCCAGTGGCCGTTTTGCTTTTCACCGAGGAGCGAAGCAAAGCACGCCGGCGAATCGAACCGCGGAAAGCAAAGCCAATCGACGCAGCCGTCGCGACTCACCAGCGCGCCCGTCTGCGTGTCACTGAGAAACGCATAGTCCTCGATCTTTGTATTTACCTTCGGCACTTTGATTCCTCTTTTCGCCTTACTCTCTTGCCCGCCGTAGCCGTGGCGAAGGCGGGTGCTCTTGATCGACTTTCTCTGCCCTAGCGAGCCTTGCGATCCCATCGCGCGTCAGCCGGAACACGGTCCATTCGTCCATCGGTTTTGCGCCAAGAGCGCGGTAGAATTTGATTGCGGGCTCGTTCCAATCGAGGACCGCCCATTCCATCCGGCCGCAGTCTCGGTCGCGCGCAATCTTCGCAAGATCGACAAGCAGTGCGCGGCCATAACCTTTGCCGCGTTTCTCCGGCTTCACGAACAGGTCCTCGAGATAAAGTCCGGGCCGTCCGAGCCACGTCGAGAAATTGTGGAAGAAAACGGCGAACCCGACCGGCGATTTTCCTTCAAACGCGAGCAGAACTTCCGCGGCTGGTCGTTCCCCGAACAAGACACCGGCAAGTTGTTCTTCCGTCGCGGTGACCTCGTTGGGTGCGCGTTCGTAAGTTGCCAGGTCGCAAATCAATTCCAGAATGACCGGTACATCTTCCACGTGGGCCGGGCGAATCTCAAAATCATGCTGCGTTTCCATTCTGGTGCTCATTGTCGTCAACGCGTGGATGTAAGCAACTCGTGGGAGGCCGACCATTGCGTGCGGGTGGATCGAGCAGTCCCTGCTCGATGTTAAAGTCAGGCGGCGAAGCCGCACTTGTTTTGGCATCGCCCGCGGAGCGGTCGATCCACCTATGCAACTGCGCGACCGATTCGGTTCAAGCCTTCAGCGAACATTTCCGTGTTAACACCCATGCCGATCCGAAAGTGATCGGGCATCTCGAAGAAACGACTTGGGACTGCCGACGTGTCGAAATCGGATCGCAACCGCTCCAGGAAAGTATCGACGTTGCCCTGCCGCAATTTCAAAAAGGATGTTGTGCCCCAATCCGTTGCTACGGCGGAGACCTCCTCCTGCCTTTCCAGAAACTCGCGGAGCAATTTGCGATCCGCTTCCACGATCCGGCGCGCTCTTTCGCGAAGAAGATTCAGGTGCTTGAATGCGGCGACGCTGAGAAGCTCGCCTGGATAGACGGGTGTCGCCGCATACAGATCATCCAGACGCCTCATCTTCCAAGCCAGATCAGGAGGCGCAATGATCCATCCGCAACGGAGACCGCTAACGCCGTAAACCTTGGTCAGGCTGCTAGTGACCACGAACTCAGGTCCGAGATGAAATGACGTTCGCGGGGTTTTCTCATACACGGCATCCAGATAAACTTCGTCCACCAGCACGAGCGCTCCGACGCTGCGCGCGATGTCGCCAATTTCGCGTAGAACCGAATCCGGTGTGAGCACGCTCGTTGGATTGTGCAGATTTGTGATCACGATGAGTCGCGTCTTCGGCGTGACGCAATGGCGAAGCTCTCCCGCATCGACCATCCAGCCATTTTCTTCCGCGCGCTGAAAGCGTTTCACTTTGGCTTCCAGATAACGAGCAACATCGAGAATTGGGCCGTATGCCGGATGCTCGATCAAGACCTCATCGCCCGGTTCAATGATCGCAGCCATGGCCAGATGATTTGCCATGGACGTGCCTGCAGATCCCACCACACACTCGGGATCAACCCCGTGGTGTGCGGCGATGGCCTCTTGCAAAGGCATGTAACCATAACTGTTATCGCCATTAATTTCGAGTTTTTCCAAGTTGACTGGTAGCTCGCGGAGAGGAAACGCGCCGACGCCACTCGTAGCCAGATTGAACCGCGCGCGGCTCTGCGTCTTGGACCAATGCATGTAGTCGGAATGCTTGTGTCTCATGAGTGGGTTCGCCTGAATTTGCTCCAATAACAGTAAACGGGGAGCGCGGCCAGCATGATGCACAGCGCGATCGCGCTATTGGCCGGCGAAGCAACGATGGCGCTTCCGACAATTCCCGCGCAGGACAAGACAAACACGATTGTTGTAAACGGGTGTCCGGGTGTGCGGAAAATCGTCGTGCCTGACTCGGCCTGGCGCCGCCGCAAAATGAAGAGCGATGCCGCCGTCATTCCGAAAAAAATGAAATCAACGGTTACTTCAAAGTTCAAAATCTGGCCATACGTCCCGGAGCAGGCGATGACGATTGCCGCCAGTCCCTGAAGGATGATCGCAACTACCGGTGCTCTCGAGCGCGGCGACAGTTTACCGACGCTTTCAAAGAAAAGCCCGTCCCGAGCCATCGCGTAGTACACACGCGGAGCCGTCAGCATGCTTTGGCTGAGGAATCCGAGCGTGGAAATTGCGATGCCGGCAGCAATCCATTGCGCGCCGCGTTCGCCCAGTGCGATCCGCATCACATCGGAAGCCGGGGTCGTTGTTGCATCGAGTCCTGCCGGACCGAGAACGCGCAGACATGCGAGGTTCACTGCCAGATAAAGCCCGACAACAGCAGCCACGCCCGCCAGGAGCCCGCGTGATAAATCACGCCGCGCATCGCGCATTTCACCCGCAACAAAAGTGGCGGTTTGCCATCCGCCATAGGCAAACGCGATGGGAACCATGGCGGATCCAATGTTTTTCAGGAGTCCGAACGAAACTGGCTGCGCAAGCAAGGGTCCTGATTTGAGAGATCCACCGCCAAGCGCGAATCCAAGTATAACGAGTGCGGCGAGCGCGCCAATCTTTAACAACATAAGCGCGCTTTGCACGTTGCTGCCGGCGCGCGCCCCCAGACAGTTAATCCCAGTCAGTATGAGTAGCACGGCGGCTGCGATCGCGCTGTCGTTCCAAACCACTCCCGTGAGCGCGCGGAAGTAAGATGAAAAAATAACCGCCACTGCTGCCATCCCGCCTGTCTGGGTGACGAGCAGCAGTCCCCATCCATACACAAAGGCAACCGAAGGATGGTATGCTTCGCGCAAGTAAAGATACTGGCCGCCTGTTCCCGGCAGACGCGTGGCGAGCTCGGCCCAGATAAACGCGCCACACATTGCCATGAGGCCGCCCAGCACCCAGACGCCGAGGATCAAAAACGGCGTGTGAACACGATGCGCCACCTCAGAAGGATTCGCGAAGATTCCAGCGCCTACGATACCGCCCATCACAATCATGACGGCGTCGAACAATCCAAGCTGACGGCGAGGTTTCGAAGGTATCTCGTTCGGCGCGCCCGGCAGTCGCGCCCTACCAAGGCGGATCACCCCCCCGGTCTTGACAAAGGGGCTCGTCAAAGTCAATCGAGTACGGTAAATCTGAATGGCGCGAAACGCGCTCACATGAAATCAAGGGCTCTTGCTTGTCGGCAGCGATGTTGCTGTGTCGCACAAGCTCGATTCTTTGCGCTGTCGTTGGCTATCAGCTTGGGGATTGGAGTTTCGTACGCTCAGAACGAGCCAGTTCTCGTCCCTGACTCCGTCGATTATCAGAAACTGCTGCCCATTTTGCCGGACGCGCCGCAAGGCTGGTCCGCTGATAAAGCCGAGGGTTCGACGGAAGATGCCGGCGGGTTCAGAATTACGAACGTGCATCGCGATTACCACAAAGGCGAAGGCGAGAACGTTCCGACCGCGGCGATCAGCATTCTCGATTCGGCGGCGAATCCGGATTACGTCAGCACGACGACCGCAGCATGGAATAACACCAGCGAAACCGGCGAGGGATACGGCAAGTCAGTCACCATCGATGGTAATCCCGGTTTCGAAGCGTTCGAAAAGCAAGATAAACACGCCACGCTTTGGATAATGGTCGCCAATCGTTATTTCCTCCAGATTGAGTTGCAGAACCAGGATCCGAAGGAGTTGCAGGAATGGGTCAAGCGTGTTGATCTGAAAAAGCTGGCGGCGATTAAATGACAAGCGCAGCTTGTCATCCTGAGCGGAGCGAAGGATCTCATATGTCCGAGCAGCGCGTGAGAGGTGAGAAGTGTGCACGTTGATCGTCGCGCTATTTCTCACTTCTCACGATTCACAATTCACTTCCGCTTACTCGCCTCCCCTGTCATCGGCACAAAACGAACAGGCAAAACAGCGCGCCGCTGTAGCTTGCCGTTTTTCTTCTCGAGAAGATAAAGCTGCTGATATCCGAGGCCTCCTCCGACGGGAATGATCATGCGACCGCCCTCTTTCATTTGGTCGATTAATGGTTGCGGGACGTGATCCGGGGCGCATGTGACGATAACCGCATCGAAGGGCGCACGCTCCGGCCAGCCTTTATATCCGTCGCCGGCTTTTACGTGAACGTTCTTGTAGCCAAGACGCTGAAGAGTCGCCTCCGCCGTCTTCGCCAGAGGCTCAATAATTTCAATCGTGTAAACTTCCGCCGCCAGTTCGGCCAGGATCGCTGCCTGATAACCAGAGCCGGTGCCAATTTCGAGAACGCGATCATTATTCGACAGTCGCAATTGCTCTGTCATGAACGCCACGATATAGGGCTGCGAGATCGTTTGACCGTAGCCGATTGGGAGCGGCTGATCGGTATAACTTGATGCCTTTACATCCGGCGGCACAAACTCGTCGCGTCGCACCTTGCTCATTGCAGCCAGCACGCGTGGGTCACCGACTCCACGCGCCTTCACCTGCTGTTGAATCATCTGGTAGCGCTCGCCTGCAAAATCACTAACCGGCGCAGCAGCTTGTGGACCGCAACTCGCCGCGGCGAAAGCCGCAACGATCAGACATTGCCAAACTCGTTGCACCCAACACATTCTTGTCATTCCGAGCGAAGTCGAGGAATCTCTTTACACAATGGCTGACGACCGGAAAACTTTAGAACAGCGCGCGACGATGACCGATCTGGAGCGTCTGCGTCACTCGGCGTCCCATGTCCTTGCGACGGCGATCTTGAAACTCTGGCCGGACGCGCAGTTTGCCGCCGGGCCGCCGGTCGAGAACAGTTTTTATTACGATGTCGATCTCCCGCACCGAATCTCGCCCGACGATTTCGAAAAGATCGAGGCCGAGATGAAACAGGAGATCAAAGCCAACCATCCATTTGAGCGGATCGAGGTCTCGAGGGACGAGGCGCTCGAGCTTGGCAAGAAAGGGCGTCTTGCGGTGCTGAGCGAACGTCCCGAGCCAAGCAAATACAAGATCGACATCATCGAAAACATTCCAACGGACGAGAAAATTTCGCTCTATCGCAGCGGCGATTTCACCGATCTCTGCGCGGGACCCCACGTCATGCGCACGGGGAATATCGGCGCGTTCAAGCTACCGAACGGGACTGGTCTGCTTGCCAAGCAATAGCCGTCACGCTGGCGAAGCGCGACGGCTGGTTGAAAATTGCTGTTTGTTAGGCCACGGCTTCTACCGGATGGTCTAGCCTCGCCAAAACCGGCGAAGCCCAGCTTCTAGTGAATCGAGATCGGCACCGTCACGTTAACAAAGGTATTGCTCTGAAGCCCTCTCAGCCCCATGGCATTGACTGTGAAAATGCCATAGTACTCGTGTTTGATGGTGTTGTTCGCGACCGTTGTGTGCTTGATTGGTGCGGCGCCGGCCGATATGTCGCTGAAAACCGAGATGCCGGTTGGCTCTTCAGTTTGCGCATCACCGTCCGGTCCATTGCCGGCAAGTGTGTTGTTGATGACGACGTTGTGGTTCGCGTTCTGGCAGGGCGTATGGCTATGGATGGCGACCCCGGGTATGCCGTTATGCATGGCAGTGTTGCCATCGGCCACATTGCCCCAAGCGGCCGCACCCGGAGGCCCCGCGAAGAAGCCAATCCCGGCCGCGCCATTGCCGTTCGATGTATTGTGCAGCACCCGGTTCTGGTAAACGCCTCCCTCTTCCGGCGGGACCGGTGAGCTGCACGGAAAGATGAAAAAATGGGATGCTAGAGTGATGCCGCAGTCCTTTGTGTTGTGGATCACCCTGTTTTCGCTGATGACATTTCCGGAGGTTGGTCCATCTTCGTCAGTCAGTAGGATGCCACCAACATTGTTTTGCACATTGTTGCCGCTCACGACAGAGTTGGTGACGCTCTGCAGATGCAATGCTTCGCCACAATCATCAGGCGAATTGGCGCACTGCTAGCTGAACGGCCCGTAGGCATCGTTGTGCACGAGCGTGTTCCCGGAGATGGTCAGGTTCGACGTATTCCAAGCGAATATGCCCTCGAGCCCGGCGTTGACTACAGTGAAGCCCCGCAAGACTGATCCGGAAGCCTCCGGACCGCTGATGATGAAACCCTGATCGCCGTCATCGTGATTACGGGCATCGAGTGTCGCGTTATGGCCGATCACTGAGAGCTGCTTATCGATTGTTACATCTGCTTCCGTGTAGGTCCCGGCGGCGACTCTCACTGTATCTCCGGCAATGGCCTGCGCCACCCCGTAGGTGATCGAGCGACAAGGGGAGTTAGGGTCAGTGCAATCACCGGTATCCGCACCGGTAGTGGCGACGTAGCGGGTGGCAGCTGAGGCCCCGGTTGCTAAGAGCATTGTCGCCGAGGCGATCACCAGCAAGCTCCCTATGGTGATCCGCCGATTTGAACGAAGACGATTTGAACGATTAAAACAACGATTAGTTTTCATATATTTTACAGGGGTGAAAGCTGGATGTTGACGGGATGGTTTTGTTTTGTCAATTATGGATTTTTCGTAATTTGATTTAGTTTCTTTTTGATTGTTTTGGCCTTCGTTGATTCCTCGTTATCGGAGAATCATTTGTGGCCGTTCACAGATGTACAGCCGGAAATTTGGGCTGAGGTTACGCGGAAAAGTGATGGACAATAAGATTTCTTAAACAAAAAGCCGCCACGCCGCGTGAGGCGCGTGACGGCTGATTGCGAATTGCGGCTGTTTAGCCAGTCGGTTTATGGGGCGAACTGAATCTGTCCGCTATAGTCACCGGTAAACGTGTCGTCGCACCCATCTGTCGGGCCAGTTTCGACAATATGCTGAAACGTTCCGTGCCCGTGTACACCGGCGAGGCTGCCAGTCCCTTGGTCCACCACCCAGTAGGCTATTGCCTCAGTATCCGAAGAGGCCAGGCCTTGGTATCTCATTACGACCGTGCCGGTATTGTCCGAACTGGTAAATACGCCGCTGCCAGTGAACGTTGCAGCAAAAGGGCCCTCGGGATAGATTACATCCCGCTCAGTGCCGACCCACGTTCCGGTGAAGGTACCGGTAAAGTTGAAGGTAACGTCCCAGGTGATAATCAGGTTTCGACCGACTGAGCGAAAATCAGTGATGTTTTGACAGTCAGTCCAGCTTCCGCTTGCGGGTACCGGCGGGCCGGCTTCAGCCCTCGGCAAGGCCAATAACGCACCGACAATTGTGAGCGCAAAAAAAGCTCTGCGCAGTTGTTGTATGATATTTTGTTTGTTCATGATTTAATTTTCCTTTTCTCGTTTTTGGCCTTCTTTGGCTTCCAGTCATGGGAAGCCCTTTCTGGCCTTCACCGATGTACTGCCCCAATTCCTGCGAAAGCTTACGCGGAAAGTTGCGGAGAGAACCACGGATCACGCGGATTTCACGGATAAGTCGTTGTTTCCTCGACCGAGAGAAGTTCGAACATCCAACACCGAATACCGACTCTAAGCCGTCCAAGGGATGATTCGTCGGCTCGACAGAGTGTCGCCGTGCCAGAAACAGGCGATTTGGATCAACCATCGTCAGCCCAAAAACGCGTCGACACAGCGACGCGGCTACAGCAGCGCAGGCGATTGGGGTCAATCGCCACTACCTGTTTACTATTTCTTTCGGCGCGAGGGAGGCGATGATCTTTTCGAAACGGGAATCGCCACGGAGCGGATCCCATGAAGGATCGAGGCGGACATCGCCGTAATTCGCACCATTTGGGATTTTGGCGAGCGTTTGCAGTTGCTCGATCGCGAGGTCGTGCTCTCCGGTCCACGCACAGATCATGGCAAAGAAATAAAGAAGGTCCGGGCCATCCACAGCGTTTTTCGTCACCGGCAGAAGCTCGACAGCTTGGCGACCCTCGCGCAAACCCTCTTCCTTTCGGCCGAGTCCGGCATCGATCAATCCCAGGACGCAAAGAGCACCAATATCAGCAGAGTCGGCGTGGACGAGCTCCATTTGCTGCGTACGCGCAGCGGTAAAGCTGACGTGCGTACTAGCGACGTCTCCTTTCGCGCGAGCGATCAGACCTGCCGCGCAAGCTCGAGTAAACGCCAACTCCCCCATCCTTACCCTGAATGTATTGTTATTTTGAGTAAGCACTGCCACGGCATGATCCGCTGCCACAAAGTCACGCTCCCATAAAGCGAGAGTAAACGGTGTGCCGCCCAGAGTTCCTGCCGCCTCGGGGTTATCCGTGAGAATTTTCTCCACTACAGCGTGCAATGGTCGAGTATCGGCTCGCTCATGTGCGTCGATCCAGGCACGACGCAGTTGCGCATTGATGTCGTCTGGTTTGAACGTAAGGAGGCGATTAGCAGCCTCACGCGCTGGTTTATAGGCGCGAAGTAAACTGTAGGTTACTGAAATCTCGTTGAGCATGCCAACGTTTCTCGGATCCAATTCACTTGCACGCTCGAGGTTGCGCAGTGCATCAGGCCAACGCCCTTGTCTTCGATCAATCATCGCGCTCAATGAAAAAACTCGCGCGTCATTGGGCAAGGTGCGGCTCGCCATTGCCAGCTCGTCCCGCGCGTGATCGTAATCGAAGTAGCCCCAGTAAAGGTGTTGCGCCAGCGCAAGGTGCGCCCCGGCCGAATCCGCTTTCAGATGAAAAGCGGAATCTATTGCGGACTCCGCCAAGGCCAGGCGGCTGGGCGTGTGATCAAATTTAAGCCAGTAGAGCGAATCGTGTGCGTAAGCCAGCCGACAATACGCAAGAAGAAAAGAGGGATCGCGAGCGATTGCCTGGTTGAGCAACTCCACGGCCAAAAGCAAATCCTTCTCCATATTGTCTGGATGATATGCAGCGCTTCCGACGGGCGCTCGCGCCCCCCAATCAAGCAAAGGCGTGGCGCGGACATAAAGATCGTAAGCACCAAGGTCTTTGGTCGGTCGCTCTTCGATGGCGGCCTTTTCAGCAGGTGATATTTTGGCTTGAAGCTGATCTGCGATGCTTTGCGCGATCTCGCTCTGAATCGCGAAAATGTCGGTCAAATCGCGATCGTATTCCTCCGCCCAAATGTGAGTGTCGGTGCGGGTGTCGATCAACTGGGCGTTCACCCGCACTTTGCCGCCAGCACGTTGCACACTGCCTTCAAGGACATGAGATACGCGAAGTGCGTCACCAATCTGACGGGTGTTCCGCGCGCCCCGATACGGCATGACGCTGGTGCGACTAATGACTTTCAGATTGGCAATCTTCGCCAGCTTAGTCAAAACGTCGTCCTGAACGCCATCGGCAAGAAACGCGTTCTCTTTGTTGTCGCTTAAATTTTCAAATGGAAGCACGGCGATTCCGGCCGGCATCGGACGGCGAACCATCTCGCTTTTCCAAACGACCGTGCTCACCGCCCCTGACAGGATCAGGACAAGCGCAGCCATTATCGCGATAGTTGGATTTCGTCGCACCCATTTCCGGATATGTGTGAAAAATCCGCTTCTTTTGGCCTGGATTGGTTCGTGCTTTAGCCAGCGTTCCAAGTCTCCGGCCAGCGCGAGAGCGGACGAGTAACGGCGCTGCGGATCTTTCTCGAGACACTTCAGGCAGATTGTGGACAGATCGCGACCTATTCTCCGATTCCACAAGCGCGGTTGCCGCGGTTCGGTATTCAGGAGTAGCCGGATCGTTTCGTAGGTTGTTCCTCCGGCAAAAGGCGGATGGCCGGTGAGCAATTGATAAAGGACTGCGCCAAGTCCATAAACATCAGTTGCGCCTGTGAGCTGCGCGTTGTTACCGGCGGCTTGTTCGGGCGCCATGTAACTGGGTGTGCCCAGCACTTCCAGCGTGCGTGTAAGGGTGCTTTCGGTTTCCACCAGCCGCGCCAGACCAAAGTCGGTCAGATGCGGTTCGCCCTTTGCGTCGATCAGAACATTGCCCGGCTTAACGTCGCGATGCAGGACACCGTTTTGATGGGCATAATGAAGCGTGTGCGCCAGTTTTGCCATTAGTTCCGCCGCCTTGCGGCCTGGCATTAGCTCGTTGTCGATAATTTTATCGAGCGGTCCCCCTTCAATAAATTTCATGCTGAAATAGCAAGCGCCATCGCGCTCACCGATCTCGTAAATCGGAACGATGCGCGGATCGTCCAGATGCGCGGCAGCTTCCGCTTCCATGCGAAAACGCTTCACGTGTGCTTCGGTCGCCCAGTGAGCGAGACCAATCACTTTGAGCGCCACAACTCGGTTCAGACTTTTTTGCCGCGCCCGATAAACCACGCCCTGACCACCACGGCCGATTTCCTCAAGCAATTCGTAATCGCCGAACTCCATTTGAATCCGCGAAGCTGTTGGTTCAGGCCCATCGCCGTTTTCATTATCAATCGAGCCAAGACCTTTTCGGAAAAGGCATACGCTGCAAAATCCCTGCGGCGCGTCTGCCAGGACGGTGGCCCCGCATTTTGCGCAAACTCTGCGCGCATTTGTCATCCTGGTCCTGGGCTGATCCATTGTCTCAAGCTGTAACTAGCGCGAAAATTCTTTAGAGGATTACGTCTGCAATACAGTGATGAAATGCCTCAACTCATCTTCGACATCTCCCGGTACCGCGACAGTGTCAGCAATTTCTTTGTGCAACAACTGCCGATACCGTAGGCGGAGGCGGCGAAACGCCTGATTCACCGCATTCTCGCTCATTTCTAAGTTCCTGGCGATCTCCCCCTGAGATGGCTGGTCCGGCTCATCGGAGAGCAGTTGCTTCAGGTGCCCAAACAATGGCCCGTTGCCAGCAGCCTCATATTCAGCTGCGAGCCGCGCGAGGACTTGCTCCAGTAATGTTAATGCCCAGCGCCGCTCGTAGATTCGGTCGGCGCTCAACGTGTTCACCAACTGCTGGTCAGTCCACTCGCGCGCGAGCAAATCGTCCAGCGAAACCAGCGGCCGGCCCTCGCCTCGTTTGATCGTCATGTCGCGGCGCCGCGCCTTGGAAAGAAAATTCTTGAGCGACGCGAGTAGATAAGAACGCAACCGCCCCCTTTCCTGCCTGACAGTTTCGAGGTCCTTTCGCTCGAGCAGCCGCGCAAAAAAAGCTTGAGTAAGATCCTGCGCTTCCTCTGGCTTGTAGCCTTCGCGTCTAACGAAGCCGTACAGCGGCCACCAATAAGTTCGGCAAAGCTTCTCAAGCGCTTCCTGTGCCGCAGGCGATTCACCTTGTGCGGTCAACACCACGCTCCAATGCGTCGTGGCAAATGCAGCACCGCCCGCTTGAATGGTTTGACCAATCGCACTCCCCGACGCGCCGTTATCAGCTACAGGCACGCCGATATCCAACCAAAAAGATCCCGCCAAAACAAGCCTGCTGATTTGGCCGCCTGGCCACAGCAAATTCTTCGTGTCCTTCGTGAGCTTCGTGGTTAATTTCCACCGCTCTTGATGAAAGAAGAACGCAAAACTCTAGATGAGCGCGCGCAAATGACCGACCTGGAACGTCTTCGTCACTCGGCATCGCACGTCCTGGCCACAGCGATCTTGAAAATCTGGCCGGAGGCGCAATTCGCGGCCGGGCCGCCGGTCGAGAACGGTTTCTATTACGATGTCGATCTTCCGCACCGCATTTCGCCCGATGACTTCGAGAAGATCGAGGCGGAGATGAAAAAGGAGATCAAGGCGAATCATTCATTCGAGCGGATCGAGGTCTCGAGGGACGAGGCGCTCGAGCTTGGCAAGAAAGGGCGCCTTGCGGCGCTGAGCGAGCGCCCCGAGCCAAGCAAATTTAAGATCGACATCATCGAAAACATTCCAGCCGACGAGAAAATTTCGCTCTATCGCAGCGGCGATTTCATCGATCTTTGTGCCGGCCCGCATGTGATGCGGACGGGAAACATCGGCGCGTTCAAGCTCACGAACGTGGCGAGCGCTTATTACAAAGGCGACGAAAAGAATCCGCAGCTCCAGCGCGTTTACGGCACCGCGTTCAAAACCAAAAAGGAACTCGACGACTATTTCGCGATGCTCGAGGAAGCGAAGAAACGCGACCATCGCAAGCTCGGCAAAGAGTTAGAGATCTACGTGATCGATGACGACGTCGGCCCCGGTCTACCCATGTGGTTGCCGCGCGGTGGCGCGATTATTGACGAATTGGAAAAACTCGCGCGCGAAACCGAGTTCGCCGCCGGGTATCAACGGGTTCGCACTCCGCACATCGCACGCGAGAGTCTCTACAAAAAGAGTGGTCACCTCCCTTACTACGCGGAGTCGATGTTTCCACCCATGAGGCTGTCGGAGCGTCTCGAAGATCAAGTCGAGAGCGCCGAGTCATTACGAAACCTCGAGGAACTCGCGACGAAGCTCGTGTTTCCTGACCGCAACGAGCTCGTCGGAGAAAAGGGAACAGAAGTCATGCGGCTGTTCGATTCCCGTTACTCGAATTGGACACCAGCCCAACAAGCTGACTTTGACCGGTTGGCGAGAATGAGTCTTAAACTCGACGTCGTACGCACAATGGTTGGAGCGGAAGAGAATTACTACCTCAAGGCGATGAACTGTCCGCATCATCATAAGCTCTTTGCGGCACTGCCTCGCAGTTATCGCGATCTGCCGTTGCGGCTAGCCGAGTACGGGACGTGTTATCGCTACGAGCAGAGCGGCGAGTTGTTCGGGCTCATGCGGGTACGCTCGATGCAAATGAACGACGCGCACATCTACTGCACGCCGGAACAGTTCGAAGCGGAGTTCAACGCCGTGAACCAGATGTATCTGAACTATTTCAAGCTCTTCGGGATCGAGAAATATCTGATGCGTTTCTCAACGCACGATCCATCACAGCTTGGCCAAAAATTCGTCGATGAACCAGAGCTTTGGAAGCAAACCGAAATAATGACGAGAAACGTGCTGAAGAATTCCGGGATCAATTATGTCGAGGTGTCAAATGAAGCGGCGTTCTACGGACCGAAGATCGACGTGCAAGCGTGGAGCGCAATCGGACGCGAGTTTTCAATTGCGACCAACCAGGTCGATTTTGCTCAGCCGCGGAATTTCAATCTTCGTTACAAAGACAAGGACAATACGGAGAAAATTCCGATCTGCATTCATCGCGCGCCGCTGGGCACGCACGAACGTTTCATCGGATTTTTGATCGAGCATTACGCCGGCAATTTCCCGCTCTGGTTGTCGCCCGAACAGGTGCGCATCCTTACCATCGGAGATGATCCCAAGTTAATCGACTACGCGCGATCGATTCTGAACGAATTGCGCGCTCATCAAGTCCGCGCGGAGATCGACAAGAGTAGCGACAACATCAACGGCAAGGTCCAGCGGGCCGAGCAAATGAAAGTGCACACCATGTTCGTGATCGGGAAGCGCGATATGGAAGCCGACGCCGTCAGCGTTCGCGTTCACGGCAAAGGCAATCTCGGCGTCAAGCCGCGCGGTGAGGCCATCGCCGAAATCTTGCAGTCGATCAAAGAGCGACGCCCCGCGTAGATGCCGATGGAAACATTCGGTGTCGATTTTTCGTATTGGGCGGCTAACGCGGAATCGATTGTTATCTCACTCCTTCGCGCGGTCAGTAAATCTATCGGTAGCACTGAATTCATCTCACCCCTCGTTGGTGCATTCTGCGGTACTGGTGCCGCTTTCGTGCTGGAGAGCTACCGTCGGCGTCGCGAAAAGAAAGAACGTCGACACGAAGCTTTGCTGCGTGCTCAGTAGGCGCTGCTCGCGCAAGGTAACTCGATAAGTTGGTTCGAAGCGCAATATCCTGGTGATAATCGCTTCGATAATCTGAAAACGATCGTTTTGGGTTTCACGACGCAAACCGTAGACTTCGCCGGACTGGGGTTCTTAGGGGCTTCAAGTCGGCCGCAGCTCATTATCGAACTCGACGTAGCAAACGGAAGCTTCGAACAGTTTAAGAGATTAGCTGAATTCCGTAACGAATCGATCGAAGAATTCTTTAGGCACCCGGCAACTGAGGTACTCGAGTTTAACGACGCCACGGGGCAGATCCGTGCGGCAGGCCCACTTAGACTAAAATTTAAACTGAGGCAGGCGAACCAAGGGGTATCGCACGCCTTTGAGGCAGCAAAGGAACGAAACAAAGAGGCGATAGCGGCGCTGCTCGCATTCGCTCGCAAAGAGTTCCCGGGAATGCCGACCCATTATCCAAGCGGTACGGTCCCAAAGCTCAGCGCGTCGAGCAACTGAAAGTTCACACCATGTTCGTGATCGGAAAGCGCGACATGGAAGCCGACGCGATCAGCATCCGCGTCCGCGGTAAGGGGAATCTTGGCCCCAAACCGCGCGCCGAAGAAATTGCGGAGATTCTGCTCGCGATAACAGAACGAAAAAGATAGTCTTTTTATGTGGCACGGCCCCCAGCGAAAAAACTGACGGCATTCGCCCGAGCACTCTTCAGGCGCTTACGACTCCACTGACGTTTCTCGGCCTTGCTCTTTTAATCATCGAAGCAACGTTAGCGATCGTTCTTTCAAATTCGAAACTGTCAGAAGGCCATATTTGGGCGGGCTTCTTGTGGATGATCGGAATTTTCGCAGCGATTGTCTTCGTTGCGGTAGTTTTCTTCTGGGTAAAGCCTCAGAATCTGCTTTTTGGCAAGGAAGAGCTTGCGAATCCACCGCTCGATCCTTCAGCTCTCAACGATGCCATCGAAGACCTCATCGTCGCAAATGTGAAGTCCGATTGCTTGAGAAATCCGCCATCATGAGGCATTATTTTGTATGAGTTGGGAAGAAGTCATTACCGATCCTGACGAGCGGAAGGTGTTTATGGCTTTAGATGGTCCGAGGTACACTTGGCGCACAATCCCGGCGATCGCTCGCCAGACTGGCCTTCCGCAAGAACGTGTTTTACAAATTCTGACAAAATACAATCTAAAACTGACGCGGCTTTCTGAAGTGCCTTCCGTTTCTGGACAACCTCTCGCAGGATTAATCGAGAAGGTTGACTCCGAGTAGCAGAGGCGACCAGATCATTCTTTGGCCCGTTGCCGGCAATTCGCGGCGTACCGAATACGCGGAAATCGACGACAGCTCCGACAAAATCAACGGCAAAATCCAGCGCGCTGAACAAATGAAAGTCCACACCATGTTCGTGATCGGAAAACGCAACATGGAAGCCGATGCCGTGAGCGTCCGCGTCCACGGTAAAGGCAATCTGGGCGCAAAACAACGCGGCGAAGCAATCGCCGAGATCTTATTGTCGATCAAAGAGCGGCGGGGATGAGTGCTACCCTCCCTGTCATGTTGAGCGAAGCGAAACATCTCTGGGCAATTGTTTGCTCGCTGCCGAATCAGAGATGATCTGCGATTCTTCGCTTCGCTCAGAATGACAGAGAAGTGCAAGTGCTCTGAACGCAGTGCGACTTCTGTAACAACGAGGCGCCGCAGCAACGATCTGAATCAGTTAAACGTTCGATTTAACGCCGCTTGCCCTCCACTTTCGGCCGATTGCGGCGCGTGACAGCCAGTTCTTGCTCGATACTTAACGACTGTCGGAGTCTTTTTTCGGCTCGAGATAAATAAAAGTATTTTTCAGCACGTCTTCCAGCGCGCCGGAATCTTTTTTGTAACTGGCATGATCGCGCGATGAAAGAACGATATAAGCCACCGCGTGTGGAAGTTGGACATAGCCCACGCGTTCCCACTGCGAGTAAGTTTTCGTCGCAGGGTATTCGTTAATAAAATAAGCGTGGCCGTCCTTGGTTTTGCCGGACGCGACTTTCTCCTTCGGTTTTCCGTGCGTCTTCTCCATGTCCTTGATCGCGATAGCGACGAATTTATCGACGTCTTCGTACTGCGTGCTGGCAATTTTCGCGTACATCACGGTCTTCGCGTCTGACCACGATGAACCTTTCGGGTAAAGAACACACGGCATTCCCTGATCTGCGCCGGATTCGTTGTCCAGGACCCAGCCTTCTGGCGCACTGATGTTAAACGCAGCTTTTGGCCCGTAAACAATTCCGCCGCGATACTTTTCCTGCCCGAAATCTGTCGTGCAAATGAGCAGCGGCAGTATACAAATAACAAAGCGTCGTTTCACCTCATGAGCTTCGGTTTGCAGGTTTAATATTCCGTTTCCACTTCAGATGGAAGCCTCTTTTTGCTGAGTAGAACCGATGTGAGGAATTCGGTCGCCACCGAAGCCGCATCAGGCGGACTAATCGGCGTCATTCATTCACATTGTCGAGGCCGGCAAATTTCCAGCCGCTTTTGGTCAATTCAAACACGAAGCGAATTGGTGCGTTTTCCCAGTCGTCTGGACTTCCCTTGAAAAGGCAGTAGATCTCATACCGTCCGACGGATTCTTTTCGGGGTTCAGTCTTCGCAAAGCACTGCGCCGCATTGGCCTCGCCTTTAAAAATTTCATTATACCGGCGCAAAAAATCCGCTCTATTGCTTATGGCCTTTTGAAAGGTGGGCATCGACAGCGGGAATTTGGTCATCTCGGCGACTGTCGCTTTATCGCCAGCGATGACTGCGGATCGAAATTTCTTCCAGAACGCCGAAAAGTCCGTCTGCGCAAAAGCGTTCGGAAATAACAACAGAATCAAAATTCCGGCTAGCCAAGTCCGGGCGCGAATCACCCGCCTTCGCGAAGCTCCGGCGCGGCTGGCGCGAATAGACGCGGCGCCGGTCGGCCTGTCGGGTCGTAGCCTTGTGCGCGACCCGGAGCGTTCGACTAGGACGGTGATTTGCGAAAAACCTTTCACTCTTCGAGGTGAATCGAGTCCATGATGCGGTCGATCTCCTCTTTTAACTTGGGTTCAGTGTTCAGGTTCGAGGTAAACGTGATCTCTAACAGCTGGCCTTTGTAAGAAGTCGTTAGGAATCGCGTATAAACTGGATTATGCGAGTAGTCCTTCTTCCCTCTTAGCATCGGAACGTAGCGCCAGTCGGCCCATTCGTGACCATCGATGGTCACGATCTCTTTCTTCACCCATTGAAGGTGAGAATCCTTCGGAAGCCAGTTGAAGCCTTTCGAGTATTCCTGCACGCGCTTTTGCAAATAGCCGTTTAGCTGTTCCGGTGTGAGTCCGTGAGTCCCGCGTAAGACTGCGCCCCACGCGCTATCCGGGCCTGAGAACTTTGCTAATGTTTTTGGATCTTTAGGATCCTCAGGATCGCGCGAAAAATCAGCCGGAATATCGACCTCGAGCTTGCCGTCAAGCAGACTGACTGTTGCGGCTGCCGCCGGTTCATGCGGACTGCTTTGCGTCGAGGCCGCTGGCGGCGAGGGCGATTCCTTCGCCGTGCTCGCCCCCTTTTCCTCCCAAGCTTTTTGCATTTCCTCCCAGACGAATTCTGATACTTCGTAACCTTGCTGGGCACTCATCCTGTAACCGAACCCGAACGTCGCCGGGTTGGCCGCGCCGGCTGTGACCACCTTGTCTCCTTCCAATCGGAATGACCCTGAAAATTCATGCAAAAGCACGTTCTTGTTTTTATCGTTTGTCGGCTTTCTGAAAATTAAACGCGTTGGAGGGCCATTGGGAACTTCCGACGGTGCTTCAAAGACCCATTGGGCTCGGCCATCAGGCATTTCAGATTTGTTCGGCAGCTTTGCATTCGCCGGCGTAACGTTTAGTGCCGCCTCGACCAGTTTGATCCAGTCATCCAATTTTCGACTTGTTTCCTTGTCGACGGCTTCACCCGTGCTGCCCCAATCTGTTCTTAGCGCAAAAGTCATTACGTATCGGTTGCGCTCGGGGTAATCGATGGGCAAACCTGTGCGCATTTTGTCATTTGAATGCATCCAAGGCTTTCCGTGTTGGCGTGTATAAGTGCCCTCATCACACTGAATCCGTTCCGGTCCTCCGGACGGATAGCGGTCGTACTTGAACGGGACTGGCAATTTCGCGATCGCCACGAAATGGACTTTGGAATAGAAGTCGCGGCTGTATTTCAAATTATCGGCCACGAACTTCGCATCCTGTGCGTGCAACGTTGGCAGAACGAGGACTGAAACTGTAAGAATCGTGGCAATTTTTCCATTCATAGGGTTTAATCAGAGAGCGTTGAACCAGCTGACGCACCGAGAAATTCTCGCGTGCGTTCTCAAGGCATTCTCATTTAAGTTTGTCCCATGAGCGCGCATCAAGCCGAAACTGTCACAATGTCGAAGGCGCGCTTGATTGCGCGCGGATTCTACGGCCAAAACAGCAGAATGGATTTGCAGGGCGCTCTAAAGAAGCATTTCGGCTATTCGGCGTTTCGGCCGTTGCAGGAACAGATAATCAACGACTCACTAGCTGGACGCGATGTGTTTGCGCTGATGCCGACGGGCGGCGGGAAGTCGCTCTGTTTTCAATTGCCGGCCTTGATGCGCGATGGGCTGACGATTGTGGTGTCGCCGCTCATTTCGCTCATGAAAGATCAGGTCGACGCGCTGGAAACCAGCGGAATTGCAGCGACGTTCTTGAATTCGACGCTGGATCGACAGGAAGCGGTGGCGCGATTGCGCGGACTTCATCGCGGCGAGTACCGGATGCTTTATGTGGCACCGGAGCGATTGATGCTCGATGCGTTTTTGGAGCGCGCGCTGAACTGGAACATCGCGCAGATTGCGATTGACGAGGCGCATTGCATCAGCGAGTGGGGTCACGATTTCCGCCCGGAATATCGCGAACTCAAAACACTGCGAACGCATTTGCCCGACGTGCCAGTGATGGCGCTCACAGCAACGGCCACCGAGCGTGTGCGTGCCGACATCCTCAAGCAACTGAAGCTGCGGGAACCGCGCTGTTACGTCGCCAGTTTTAACCGGCCCAATCTCAGTTATCGCGTCGTGCCCAAATCGGCATCCTACGAGCAGCTGCTCGCATTCATTCACAGCCGGGAAAACGAGAGCGGCATTGTTTATTGCGCAAGCCGAAAAGGCGCAGATTCGCTGGCGGTTCGGTTGAGCGAAGATGGGATCAGCGCGAAGCCATATCACGCGGGGCTGACGACTAGAGAACGGACCCAGAATCAGGAACTTTTTCTTCGCGATGATGCACGCGTCATTGCTGCGACGATCGCGTTTGGCATGGGCATCAACAAACCGAATGTCCGTTTTGTCGTGCATTACGATCTGCCAAAGAATCTGGAGAGCTATTATCAGGAAACGGGACGCGCCGGACGCGACGGGCTGCCCAGCGAATGCGTATTGCTTTTCAGCCCGAGCGATGTCGCCAAGCAGTTGCATTTCATTGATGAAAAAAGTGAGAGCGAAGCGCGGATCGCGCGAGAGCAACTCCGGCAGATGGTGCACTACGCCGAGACACGTGAGTGCAGGCGCGCGACGCTGCTCCGATATTTCGGCGAACAGTTTTCGCCGCAATCCTGCGATGGCTGTGATAATTGTTTGCAGCCGCGCGAAACTTTCGATGGAACCATCCCGGCACAGAAATTTCTTTCCTGTGTTCATCGCGTCCATACCAAAAGTGGATTCGGATTCGGGTTAAATCATATCATTGAGATTCTCACGGGCGCGGACACGCAAGCGATCCGGCAACGGCATCACGACGAATTATCGACCTACGGGATTGGCCGGGACTTGAAACGCAATGCCTGGCAGGCAATCGGGCGCGAGCTTTTGCGCCTCGGACTGATTGAATGCGCGCCCGGCAAGTTCGCTACGTTGACGCTTACCCAAGCGGGACTGGATGCTTTGCGCCAGCGAACACCAATCACGCTGACGAAGCAGATCGACATTGCTGATAACACCAGGAAAGCACACGCCGGAGCGATTGAATGCGACGAGCTGTTGTTCGGACGCCTGCGAATCCTGCGCCGTAAACTCGCCGACGATCGCAATGTCCCACCATACGTGATCTTCTCAGATGTTTCGCTGCGGGAAATGGCCCGCGCGTACCCGACCACATCGACCGAGTTCCGGCAAGTTCCGGGGGTCGGCGAACAAAAATTGAAAGATTTTGCCGAGACGTTCCTCAGCGAAATAAAAGATTATCTGGCAAACAACTCGCGCCGGACATTTTCCGGCGATGTCGATGTTCCGTTATCGAGTCACCGTCCCAGCTTGAACGACAGCCAGGCCGAAACATTGCGGCGTTTTGGTAAAGGCGAATCGGTGGATGAAATCGCACGTGCGCGCGGCTTTGTACGCAGCACGATTTACGGGCATCTGCTAGCTGCGATCGAGCGCGGCAAGATCGGGCCGCAGTCGCGGAATCGATTTTTCACCCCTGCACAGGAAAAGGAAATCGCGGCTGCATTCCGGCACGTAAGTGATGGAAAACTCACCGATGTGAGCGCGTTGGTCGAAGGCAAGTACGAGATCGGCCAGCTGCGTGTCTTTCGGGCGTTTGCAGGGAGGCGATTCGGACGTGCACTGTCGAAGGACCTCTGAAGAAACTAATGGTTTATGCGATTCCTGCTTAATCTGCCGCCAGCTATTTCATTTTTGATCGTCTCCGCTGTGACCACTGCAGTCGCATTGGCCGGACTCCGTTATGTACGAAAGAAATATCCGGCAGAAGTGTTAAAGGAGAACCACGAAGTAGCCGCTATAATCTTCAATGCGTTCGGGCTGCTTTACGGAGTGGTTGTTGCCTTTGTCGTATTTGTTACATGGAGCGGATACGACGACGCCACAAAAAACCTGCAAATGGAGGCCAACGAGGCCGACGACATTTTTCACATTACGGAAGCGTACCCCGATCCGGCACGTAAAATGATACAGCAAGCATTGATGGATTATGTCGCTTCGGTTTATAACGATGAACTGAAAAGAATGTCACAGGGCGACATAAGTCTCCATTCCAACCGGGCAATGGCGACACTCATAACAGAGTTCTATCAGATGGACGAGAAATCGGTCCCCAACCGAGAGCTCTACGGCGAATCATTAAGAGGCATGAATAAACTGGCAGAGTACCGCAGGCTACGGATATTTGCCGGTAATAACACGATTCCCTCAGTTATCTGGGTGGTGTTGCTGATCGGTGGACTGATCACCGTCTCATATACCTACTTCCTGGGTGTCAAGAACATCAGGGCGCAGTACCTCATGACAGCCGCGCTGACGGTAACCATAACATTAATCTTAGTCTTGATTTATATTCTTGATCATCCGTTTACAGGGGAAAGCAGCGTCAGTCTCAAACCGTTAAAAGAGGTAATTGAGATCATGCAGAAACACTCCGCGGGCTGACCGTCGCTATCCTGCGACACTTCATAGACAATTACGACCAAGGTGCTTCTATCCGTGACATCCGTGTAATCCGCGGTTCCAAAAAATTATGAGCGCTCCGGAAAACTTCATGGAACAGCGAATCGACGAGCTGGACGCAGATGGAATTGTCGATCTTCATTTTGACATGCCAATGGACTTGTACGAAAAACGGAACCGTTCTGGCGTGCTGGCGACAGATTTTCTGCCGGAACTAGAAGCGGGCGATATCGGCGTGCTCGGCGCGGCAATTTATATTGAGGATCGCTATATGCCGGAAATGAGTTTGCGCGTCGCTCTGGATCAGATCTCACGAATTTACGCGGAAGTGAAGGAGTGCGAGCGGTTCGCGATCTGCAAGAGCTACCAGGAGATCCTGGCTGCGCGCAAGGCTTATAAAATTGCGCTGCTCATTACGATGGAAGGCGTGGAACCACTCGGCACCGATTTGGAATTGTTGCGAGTTTTTTACGAGCTTGGCGTGCGCGTCATCGGACTCACCCATGCTCGGCGCAATGCGGCGGGAGCGGGCGGCATTTTCGCGGCGAGCGGCTCTTCGCGTGACGGTTTGACCGCGTTCGGGCGGGATGTGGTCCAGCAATGTGAAGCTCTCGGTGTAATTGTCGACCTCGCGCACATTAATCCCGCCGGGTTCAAAGACATATTGGCGATAACGGCCAAGCCGCCGATCGTTTCCCATACGAACGCGCGAAAACATTACGATATCGAACGCAATATCAGCGATGACCAAATCAGAATGATCGGCGAACGGCACGGGGTCATTGGGATTAATTCCGTCCTCGTAAGCCCGAACAGGGAAGAGAGTACCCTCGATCGCTACATTGATCACATCGAGCATGTCGCTGATCTGATCGGTTTCGATGGGGTTGGGATCGGTTTCGATTTCTTTGAGTTCATCTATCGCCAGTGGCCGGAGTCAGCGAAAAAGGAGCTCGCCGCAAAATTTACTACTCCACACTTTATTCCTAACCTCACCAATCACTCGCATACCCGAAATCTAACGCGCCGATTGATCGAGCGCGGCTTCAGCGACGAGCAGCTGGAGAAAATTCTGCGCGACAATTGGATGCGGATTTTTGAAGAGCTCCTGTAATCCAGGCCTCACCGGTTGGGAACAGTAAGCGTGTAAGCCAGCAGTGTACAAACCACGACCATCCCGATCATGGCGAAAATAAATATGCCATCGGCGAGTCGTTCAAGCCGGTGCATCCGTTTGCATCCACGCGAGCGAAGCGCCCAGTAAGAAAGGAGACCGGAGATGAGAAACAATAAGGCGTTAATTGCGAGGCAATCGTCCGCGATCGTGTCGGCGCTTCCGAGTGTGATGACGACGCGAATGAGGCCTATCACAGTCAAACAAACGCCAACCATCGCGGAAGAAACGGTAAAAATGTGGATACAAATATCCTGCTCGAGGCGGTGGTCTTGATTCTCCTCGCGCTGCGGCTCTTCCTTCATGGCACGTGGATTTAGACCGCAAGCGAGACTGCCCGTTCAGATTTCAACATGATTGCATGCACGTGAGAAAAGTTCAAAGTCCAGCGCGGAGAAAGGTACGTGAAATTCATTAACCTCACGCGGCGGACCGAGATCGGCGCGAATTCGTATTATCTTGAGATTGGCGGCCAGCGCATCGTGCTCGATTGCGGGATGCATCCGAAGAATACCGGCGAGGAAGCGCTGCCGAATTTCAAAGCGATCGCCAACCAAGAGATCGACGCGATCGTGATCTCGCACGCGCATCAGGATCACATCGGCACATTGCCGGTGCTAATGCGACGCTCTCCAAGCGCACGTGTTTTCATGACGGAAGCCACAGCCGAGATCGGCAATGCGCTCTTGCACAACTCCGCCAATGTGATGACGCGACAACGCGAGGAGATCGGCGAAAGATTGTATCCACTCTTCACGCATCGTGAAATCGATCGCACCTGCGAGCGCTGGCGTTGGTGTCCGGGGCATCAACCCATCTCGATCGCTGGCGAACGGGCATCTCAACCCCGAGCGCTTTCGGGGCTGACGTTCGAGTTCTTTGACGCAGGACACGTCCTCGGTTCCGCCGGAATTCTACTGCGCGGCGATGGCCGTACGATCTTTTACACGGGCGACGCTAATTTCGACGATCAAACAATTATGGAAGCGGCGATTTTTCCGGAGGAGAAGATCGATATCCTGATCATGGAATGCACGAGAGGCGATCACGCGAAACCTGCGGGTTGGACACGCGCGAGTGAAGAGCGCCGGTTGGCGGAAGCAATCGATGGCGCGTTCAAGCGCGGCGGATGCGTGCTCATTCCAGTCTTCGCGCTCGGCAAAACGCAGGAAGCGCTGGCGATGTTTTATAAATTCCGCCGTGAACGGCTCCTGCCCAAGTTTCCAATTTACATCGGCGGCCTTAGCTCCAAGATGACCGACATCTACGACCGCCGCGCTCATATGACCCGGCGGCAGCTGGCGCGTTTGCGTCTAATGGAAGAAACGGCGCCGTTTGTCTTGAATGGACAAACTATTCAAGACGCGCCAGCGCGCGCGGGACGAATCTACGCGCTGTCCAGCGGCATGATGATCCCAAACACTCTCTCCAATATTTTCGCGCGCCGACTTATTGAAAATCCGCAGCACTCGGTCTTTTTCGTTGGTTACGCCGATCCCGAATCTCCTGCCGGTCTCCTTCGAGACGCAACGCCGGGCGGAGATGTGGTGCTCGATCCCGACGGGCCGACCCAACGCGTACGCTGCGACATCGAGCAGTTTCAGTTCAGCGCACACGCGACGCGCGAGTCGTTGATCGAGTACGCCAAAAAACTTTCGCCTCGAAAAATTGTCCTCGTGCATGGTGACCCATCGGCAGTGGAGTGGATGCGCGCGATGTTGTCGGCCGAGCTTCCGCGCTCAGCGGTAATTGTGCCCGCGCCGGGAGTGGAAACCGAATTATGATTTGTAAATATCAGAGCGTTCACTGTCCTCGGCCAATTTTATAGAGCCGACGCTAGGCCTTTGCCTCTGATTTTTCTGCTTTACGTACACCAGGAACGAAGCGCGCGAGCGTATCGAACCACGGCACGAAACGCAAGGATTCGAACCCGAATGCGCTGATCAGGCTTATGATTGCCGAGATTACGAGTAAGAAAATCACTCCGGTAAAATCTATCTTCTGCACGAGTCCACTCATCGGTAAAGCTAGTAGAAGCACGACGAACGCTCCTAAAAAATAAATGAGAGCACGCGGTGACGCAGAGCGCGAAATTTCCTTCGGCGAAAGACTGCGCTCAGTCAGCGCCCGGAGATTGCGGATCAGCATAGCTAACATTTTTGCATACGGCTGCATATCGACCTTTCCGAAGACTCCGGGTGCCGCACTGGTTGCTTTCGTGATCTCCATCGCGCCGTCCAGCGCCTTACGTTCGGCTTCGGCCAGCGCTTCTACATCTGTCTTGCTAACATCGCCGATGATCGCGGAGCGCAGAGCATGTACGTACAACTCAAGGGCTTCGGCGATTGATCCAAAGCCGTTGCCGAATCGGCTTGAGACTTGCGCCATTACGGCATCAGCTCCGCCTCCAGTAAAGCAACTTTTCATCGTGGCGAACGATTTCGAGGCGTCACGCATATATTGTTGAGCTAGATCGAGATTCATTTCGCCGGCCGCCTGAATGCTCGCCGCAAATTTTGGCATCGCTTCCTGCATCGATTTAACGCCGCGAAGAAACGAATGCACAGGATCCTCGGGAGCGGTCGATTTTATCATCTCGTCGAGTCCCGATTCTATTTGTGCCTTCAATCGCGCGACTTCATCAAAATCTCCTCGATCTTGCGCGAGCTGCGTCTGCACCCCAAGAACTTGACTGTCCAACCCCAAAGCCATCTGCATAAAACCCGCGTTATTTTCGAAAGCCTTGCTTGCTCGCAGGTTCCGCAGGGTATTCTTAGCCTTGCTCAAGTGTGCAAGTGCTGCTTGTCGATCTTCCGATGTCTTGGCAATGCTGAGCCCTTGATTTCCCATGATGTACTCGCCTGCCAGCGTTAGAAAATCAGTGGCAAGCGGTCGCTCTGGCTCGGTTAAGTGCGAAGCCAGAGTCTTCATCCGATCCAGGTGAAACTGCGCGTCTTCAAATTTGAAATCTCCCGCGCTAACGAATGCCTGCGAGAAGTGATCGTAGAATCCTTCGACCGTCTTTTCGGAATCCGGGGCGACGGAAGAATTATTTTCGTTCTCGCTCATATATAGACCTCGGTCGCAGGAAGAGCCGCATAAATTGGAGCGACTTGATCGTGTCTAACCGCCGGTAAGCTGTCAATCCAAAAACTGGTGAGCTATCATCTGCTATCTAGTGGTTTCCATTCTACTCGTTGGGAACACTAGCATGGGTCGCAGCGAGCAAGCGAATCAGTACTATTGATCGAAGAGTAACCGCACGATTATCGTGGTCGTCAGGTCGAAGTGACAAGTCCTTTGCGATGAGAATCGTGTCGTGGAACATCAACTCGCTGCGCAAGCGACAGGGTCGCTTGTTTGCCTGGCTGGATGCGACAAAGCCAGACGTCGTCTGTTTGCAGGAGACGAAATGCACAGATGACCAGTTTCCCGTGCTCGGTTTGCAAGCCGTCGGTTATCACTCGGCTTATCACGGAGAGAAATCATACAATGGAGTGGCCATCCTCTCGAAAGATGAACCACGCGATGTGCGCCCGTCGCTTTGCGATGAAGTGGTCGATCCGCAGGCGCGAGTGATCGCAGCCACCATTCACCACGTGCGCGTGTTCTCGATTTACGCACCCAATGGACAGACCATCGGCTCACCGGCGTACGAATATAAACTGCATTGGTATCAACGCCTCCGAGATTGCATCGCGAACGAAAAGTCTGCCGATGTCGTCGTTTGCGGCGATTTCAATGTCGCCCCGGAAGATATCGATGTTTACGAGCCGGACCTGTGGCGTGGGGCCATAATGTGCTCAGATAGCGAACGCGCCGCGTTTCAGGAATTATGCAAAATCGGGCTGCGCGACACGCTGCGAATCCATCACAAGGAAGGCGAACTTTTTAGTTGGTGGGATTACCAGATGCGGGCGTTTGAAAAAAATCGCGGCCTGCGCATCGATGCTGTGCTGGCGAGCGAATCGCTGGCGAAGAAATGCGTTGCAGCCGGAATCGACCGCGACATGCGACAAGGGAAAGAGCCTTCCGATCACGCACCGGTCTGGGCGGAGTTTAACGTCTCCGCACTAACTTGAAAACTTGTCATCCCAAGCGAAGTCGAGGGATGCCGTTGGGTTATCGTAACATCAACATCGCGGGATTCTCCGACTCCGCTTCGCTCCGCTCAGAATGACAGCTATTTGGAATTAACCGTTTGTGAAGCGAAGCGAACACCTCCGCGTTTCGAACCCGCCGCCCAAACCGCTTATGATTTGGGATGGCGCATGTCATTTTTGCAAACGCTGGATCGAACGCTGGCGCGAAATCACCGCCGGCAACGTGGATTACGCTACTTATCAGGACGCGGCCGCGAGGTTTCCCGACATTTCTATCGAACAATTCAAACGCGCCGTCGCTTTCATCGAACCAGATGGCAAAGCCTTTTTCGCTGCGGAAGCCATCTATCGCTCGTTACGGTATCGATCTCCGAGAAGATGGCTGGCGTGGAGCTATGATCACATTCCCGGACTCGCCACGATTTCCGAGACTGCTTACAAGGTTATCGCTCGTCACCGCGGTCTCGCGTCAACTGTCACTCGAATGCTCTGGGGAAATGATGTGCGTCCACCGACATATTTTTGGGCGCGCTGCTGGTTTCTTCGGGCGCTCGGCGTCATTTACCTCATCGCGTTCGTTTCGCTTTGGGTGCAAGTGGACGGGCTGATTGGAAGCGACGGAATCTCGCCGATAAATCAATTTCTGCCGGCGGTTCACGAACAACTCGGGCGGGACGCTTACTCTCTTTTGCCGACGCTTTGCTGGTTCGATTCGAGCAACGCGTTTCTTCATTTCCTTTGCGGCGGCGGTGTTGTCTTTTCGTTGCTTTTGATTTTAGGAATCGTGCCAGCCGTTTCGCTCGTTGCGTTGTTTGTTTTTTATCTGTCGCTTACGATCGCCGGACAAACCTTTCTGAGCTTTCAATGGGACATTCTGCTGCTGGAAATAGGTTTTTTGGCGATCTTTCTCGCGCCGTGGCAAATTTGGCCAAAGCGCGGACGAGAACCGCCAGTCTCGCGTGCAGCGCTGTTTTTGCTCAACTTCCTGCTTTTCAAGTTGATGGTGATGTCCGGTGTGGTGAAGCTGACCAGCGGTGATGATTCCTGGGGTTGGCTCAATCACTCATTTCATTGGAGCGCGCTCACGGCTCTCGATTATCATTACTGGTCGCAACCGCTGCCAACCGTGTTCGGGTGGTGGGCCGACAAAAGCCCGGAGTGGTTCAAACATTTCTCGGTCGCATTTTGTCTCGCGGTGGAAATCATCGCGCCGTTTTTTATCTGGGCGCCGCGCCGGCCACGGTTCATTGCTGCCGGATTGATGATTTTTCTTCAAATCGCGATTGCTGTGACTGGCAATTATTGCTTTTTCAATCTCCTCACGATCGCATTGTGTTTATTGTTGATTGATGACGCTGCGCTTCGTCTGGACGGACGAGCTCGATTCGGCGCGCCCGGCGGTCGCGCCCTACCACAGCGGTTATCGATCTTATCGGCTATCGCGGTGATTGTTGTCACCTTCCCAATCAATGCCTGGCTCATATTCACTGCGTTTAAACCAGGTGCGCCATGGCCACGCGCGCTCTCTTTTATCTTCGAGCATGTCGAGCCGTTCCGTACCGTGAACGGTTATGGACTTTTTCGTGTAATGACAAAGGACCGTGGCGAGATCGTAATCGAAGGCAGCGCTGACGGCATTGATTGGCTGCCGTACGAATTCAAATGGAAACCAGGAGACGTGCAACGCGCGCCGGGCTGGTGCGCCCCACACCAGCCGCGGCTCGATTGGCAAATGTGGTTCGCCGCCTTGGGAGCTGCGCAGCAAAATCCGTGGTTTGGCGGATTGGTAGTCAGGCTCCTGCAAGGGTCACCGGATGTGAGCCGCTTACTTGCGCACAATCCGTTTCCAGATCAGCCACCGCGTTACATTCGCGCAAGTTTTTATCGTTACCGTTTCACGACCGCTGAGGAACGCCGACAAACTGGCGCATGGTGGAAACGTCGGGAACTAGGCGAATATCTGCCGACCGTATCGCTGGACCAAGTGCGCCACCCTTGAGAGACGCGCGATCACGAATATATTCGGCGCAATGCCGAAAGAAGGACAGATCGTTACAGAAGGCACCGTGACGCAGGTGTTGCCGGGCACGATGCTTCGTGTCGATCTTCCGGGCCAGCGGAATGTCCTTGCCCATATCTCGGGCAAAATGCGCAAGCATTTTATTCGAATCGTTCCGGGTGACCGAGTTTCATTGGAGCTTTCGCCTTACGATCTAACAAAAGGGCGAATCATTTTCCGCGAACAGTGACGTTAAAAGCTCGTCGGGGGGGGGTAGCACCTTTGCGTAACGAGAGTTATACGCGCGACCAGCTCACGAATTGCGTTTCCCTGTAAAGGCGCAATTTATACGCCCGCGCGTTTGCTGAAACCCAGAAGCGCGCGGATACTTGGGGCGGAAATTAAAAGGAGATTAGCAATGCCTGAAGAGAATAAATCAAAACAAGAAGGGTCTGGTATGACAGACGCGCAAGACAAGTTGGAGAGCAGCAAAACGCATGCCCGCAAAGCAGCGGAGGATGTGAAGTCCGCGGCGGGCGCCATTGCGGGAGAATACCGCGGCAAAGCGGAGCAAGCCTGGGACGATGCGCGTGGCAAGGCAGAACAAGCATGGGGCGATGCGACCGCGCGTGCCCGCACATTTCAAGAAGATGCCGAGCAATACGTGCGCGAAAACCCGACCAAGGCGGTCTTTACCGCCCTCGGAATCGGGTTCGTTCTGGGCCTGATCTTCCGGCGTTGATCGCGCTGCGGTCGAATGATCAGCGAACCTACTCGGTCCCGCAATCCGGCGGGGCATGCCGGTTTGCTGGCAAATTTGTTGGCGCTGGCAAGCGCGCTTGCGGAATTTTTTGAAAGCCGGTTTGTCCTTCTCGCTCAGGAATCGAAAGCGGCGCTGGTGCAGCTGCTCGTCCTCGCGGCCTGCCTGATTCTGGCTCTCTTCCTCTGCGTGCTTGGATATGTTTTTCTTATCTCCAGCACCATTGTTGGCTTGGCCCATCTCGCTCGGATTTCGTGGCTATGGACTGCGCTAGCCGCCGCTGGAGTGCATTTTCTTATTGCATTAGTGCTGCTTCTTGTCGCGCGTAGCCGAATAACCAAACCGGTTTTTCGCGCGACACTGGCTGAATTAAAGAAAGATCGCGAATGGCTGAAAAATCTGGACACGACAAATCGACCGACGAGCTAGGAGCAGAAATCGCCAGTTCACGTGAACGTGTGTCGCGCGACTTGCGCGGCTTGCATTATGAATTGGATTTTTCGAGGAAGATTCGGCGATCGTTTCGAGAACAAACAGGTTCCTGGATTACGGCGGCGGCGGCCGTTGGCGCCCTCGTAGTCCTCCTGCCCCTCCGAAAGAAGAAGATTTACATCGATGCAAAGAGTGGCCGCAAATCCAATAAGAAGCTTCTTGAAACTGGATTTGCCTTGGGTGCGCTGAAAATCGCGGCGGGCCTGGTTCGGCCGGTTATTGTCGAGTTTGTCAGAAATCGGCTGGTCGGTATTGCAGGGGAATCTCGCCGATCAAAAAGGCAGTGAGCTTGTTTTAGGATTTACGTCCGGCCTCCGCGTCGCATAATCATCGAGAGCGCGCCATGATCGCAAAGACCCCGGACATTCCAGTCAAATCGCATCCGTTGGGACACGTCGATGAATATCTCGAGATCGGGCAAAAAGCCGGCGCGTCCGATGTCCATCTGGCTGTGAACGCTCAACCCATCTGGCGCTTGCATGGAGCCTTGGAACCGATCTGGCCCGACGCGCCGCCACTAACCGGCGAGCAAACCGCGGCGCTGGCTGAAAGTTTTGTTCCTGACGTGTACAAGACGGAACTGAACACGCGCGGAGATTCCGATTTCGCCTATGCAAACGAGTTCGCCCGCTATCGCACCAGCGTGGTCCGGCAACGACTCGGGATCGAGATTGTTTTCCGCGTGATTAACACAAACGTGCGGACGATGGACGAGCTCGGATTGCCGGAGCATCTCAAATTACTTACTCGTTATCAAAACGGCCTGATTTTGGCGACAGGTTCAGTCGGTACCGGTAAATCGACAACGCTCGCGGCGATGATCCAGCAGATAAATATGGAGCGACGCGATCACATCATTACGTTGGAGGACCCGATAGAGTACATCATCGAGTCGAAAAACTGCCACGTATCGCAACGCGAGGTTTTCACGCACACAGAGTCTTTCGCTACGGCACTGCGCGCTTCGCTCCGGGAAGATCCGGATGTGATTATGGTTGGCGAAATGCGCGACCTGGAAACGATTTCGCTCGCCATCACCGCCTCCGAGACCGGGCATCTTGTTTTGGCGACACTGCACACCAGCAATGCTTCGCGCACCCTGGATCGATTACTTGATGTATTTCCGTCAGATCAGCAAGAACAAGTCCGGGTAATGGTGAGCGAATCATTGCGCGGAGTCATTAGCCACCAGTTGATACCAAAAAAGGATGGCACTGGTCGCGTGCTGGCGCTGGAAATTCTCACGAATACGCCGGCTGTGGCCAACGTCATTCGCGAAGCAAAAACATACATGTTGCCGGGCATTATTCAGACCGGTAAAAAACAAGGCATGCGTTTGATGGATGATGCGCTGATCGATCTTTATGACCGCGGCCTGATCAGCGGGGATGAAGCCTACGCGCGCGCCGATCAGAAACAGATGATGCGCAAGCATCTGGGAAAATGACGAAGCTCGAATGACGAATGACGAGTCAATAACGAATGACGAAACCCGAACACGAGTGGTCGCGCGGATCTTGTCATTCGCATTTCGTTGTTCCTTCGTCATTGGCCATTCGGATTTCGTTATTTAAGTCATGGCTTATCTCGATCGATTTCTAAGTGTGATTGTCAAGCACGGCGGATCGGATCTGCACATCGGCGAAGGAGAGCCCCCAAAAATGCGCATGCATGGAGATATCATGCCCATCCGCGCTGAGCCGGTGAAACGCGAGGAAGCCGTGAAGATGATGAGGGAAGTTTGTGGCCCGCACAACTGGGAGATTTTCGAACGACGCGGCGATCTCGATTTCGCTTACGAGATGGACGCGGCGTCTCGATTTCGCAGCAATTATTTCAAGCAGTCGAATGGTTACGGCGCAGCATTTCGTCTGATTCCCGTCAAGATTGCAACGATCGAGGAATTGGGGATCCCTGTCGTTGTGAAAGAATTTGCCCACCTTCGCGGCGGCCTTGTCCTTGTTACCGGCCCAACCGGTTCGGGGAAAACGACGACGCAGGCCGCGCTCGTCGATTATATCAATCAAAACTTTTCCAAGCACGTCGTGACAATCGAAGAACCAATCGAATTCGTGCACGATAATAAGCGAAGCACGATCACGCAGCGAGAAGTGCCTGGGAATTCGAGTTCGTTTGCCGCTGGCCTCAAGGCGGCACTGCGCGAAGACACCGATATCGTGCTGGTGGGGGAAATGCGCGATCTCGAAACGGTCTCTCTTGCGCTAACTGCGGCCGAGACCGGTCTTCTCGTCTTCGGCACACTGCACACAAACAACGCTCGAAAGACGGTTGATCGTATGGTGGACGTCTTCCCAGCTGACCGGCAATCGCAGGCGCGCGCCATGCTCGCGAACTCGCTTCGCGGCGTCGTCGCACAATTGCTCTTAAAAAGAATGGACCGCCCCGGCCGCATCGCGGTAAACGAAATTCTGATCTCGAATGCCGCCGTTGCCGCCATCATTCGCGAAGGAGCGACGCAAAAGCTTCAGGATGTGATCGTTTCCGGAAAGGCTCAGGGTATGCAATTCATGGACGACGCAATTTGGGCATTGCTCGAAAAAGGCATTGTTTCACCTCATGAAGCCTTCATGAAAGCGATCGATAAGAATCGCTTCAAACCATTCCTCTCCGCGGAGGAAGAAGCACTTGCCAATGCCGCTGGCGCAGCGCCGGATGACGAGAAACGGTTGCCGGGCAATTTCATTAAACCGTTCAGCGCTCGCGCGCGGGCCCAGGCGGGGTGAAGCATTCGCTTCTTGCAGCGCGAATATTCCGGTTCGTGGCGGCTGCTTGATGAATTTGTCGAAGGCGATAGCGTGTTACGCATCTATGGCTGAGCGCACGCAGGATTGGTTCAAACAAGCTGAAGCGGATTTGCGCCTCGCTCGCAGCGCCCGCGATGCCGGTCATTATGAATGGTCCGCTTTTGCCTGCCAACAAGCAGCCGAGAAAGCGGTTAAAGCGCTATTTCAGCACCTGCATAAGGAAGCATGGGGGCATGTTTTGATTGCGCTGCTAAATGCATTGCCGGAACAAGCAAAACCGGACGCCGATTTGATGGATAGAGCGCGAGTACTCGACAGGCATTATATTCCAACGCGATACCCAAACGGATTCGAGCGAGGCGCGCCAGTAGATTTTTACTCGCGAAGAGACGCAGACGAAGCTATCGCGCACGCGGAGGCGATTCTTGCATTCTGTCGAAATCAAATCAGTTGATATGCAGTAGGGCGCGACCGCCCGGCGCGCCGCTCACGACGATGTCACAGCCTGTCGAGATTAAATCCGTCGATGTGGAACAAGTGCGCCGTTGCATAAACGAGTATGCGGCCAGGCTCCTTGCCACGAATCTCGCTGTAGAGGAAATCATCGTCTTCGGATCCTTCGCGAACGACACCTATGCCCCGGGAAGCGATCTGGACGTATTCATTATCCTTACTACGGCGCAAGAGCGACCGCGCGACCGCGTGGCGGCCTTTTTCCCGGGCCAATTTCCAGTCCCGATGGATATCTTTCCCTTCACGCGAGCAGAGATGGCGGAATTGGAATCATCGCCGCTCCTCGCGGCAGTTAAAAAGAGCAATTGGCGCTACAGGAAGTAATACGGACGGCTCCCAGTGCCATCCGCATCCCGCTGACGCGCTAACTTTCGGAGATTCGGAGCACGGCAGTGGCGGCGAGTTCACCGGCGCGGAATTTTTCCAGCGCGGCATTCGCCTCTTCGAGCGCAAACGTTTCCGTTTTTGTTTTTACCGGAACGCGCGGCGCGATCTCGAGAAATTCTTCGCCATCATGGCGCGTCAGGTTTGCTACCGAAGTGATCGCGCGTTCGCCCCAAAGATCGGCATAGGGAAACGACGGGATATCGCTCATGTGAATCCCGCCGCAAACCACAATACCGCCCTTGGCGAGGGCGCGCAGCGCAACAGGCACGAGCGGCCCGACGGACGCGAACACGATAGCGGCATCGAGGTTTTCCGGTGGAATTTCATCGGAACCGCCAGCCCACTTCGCACCCAACTTTCTCGCTGCCTGCTGTGTTGCCTCGTCGCCCGGGCGGGTAAACGCGAAAAATTGGCGGCCCTGATAGAGCGCTACCTGCGCGATCAAATGCGCTGCATTACCGAAGCCGTAAATGCCAAGACGGTGCGCATCGCCAGTTTTGCACAACGATCGATAACCAATCAATCCCGCGCAAAGCAACGGCGCAATATCGACGTCATTGTATTGACCGGACAGGCGAAAACAGAATCGTGAATCGGCAACCGTGAATTCAGCGTAGCCGCCGTCGATCGTGTAGCCGGTAAATCGCGCGCGATCGCAAAGATTCTCCCGGTTCGATCGACAATAAGCGCACTCCCCATCCGTCCAGCCCAGCCATGGAATACCTACGCGGTCACCTATGGACAATCCCTCAACATCGTCCGCGATCTCCTCGATGCGCCCGACGATTTGGTGCCCGGGAATCAGCGGCAGTTTCGGATCCGGTAATTCGCCATCGACCACGTGGAGATCAGTCCGGCAAACCGCGCATGTGGCAACGCGCACAAGCACTTGGCCCCTCACCGGTTTTTGCTTTGGCACATCGCGGAGTTGCAGCGGCTGCCGCGGTTTCTCTAGCACCATTGCGCGCATCTGATTTAATCTAATTAAGTGTGTGCGCGTTTGTCTAAAACACGCCGCTATGACTAACGAAGCACAAATCAGCTGTGGCTGGCAGGCGTGTCGCCTGCGAGATCAAGAATGCAGCCGACACCGCTGCCTCCACAGCATTCGATATTCGACATTCGTCATTTTTCTCTTCGTCATTATCTGGGCACGCCGGCTGGTTCCAACTCGCCGTCGCCGGTTCCGGCGGGATGCGGGACGGACTCACCTTCATGATGCATGTGCGCGCTGCGCAAAAACGGCACTCTGTCGAGGACGTTCTCCTGGAACCATTCGAGCCAGAGATAAATCACCGGCGTTACAAAAAGCGTAATCATTTGTGAGAAAATCAGACCGCCGACAATGACAAGACCGAGTGGGCGGCGCGCTGAGGCGTCGTGGCCGAAGCCAAGCGCGAGCGGCACAGCGCCCATGAGAGCGGCGAGAGTGGTCATCATGATGGGCCGAAAGCGCTCCAGACTGGCTTCGTGAATTGCCTCTCGCAGACTTAATCCCTCGTCGATTCGTTTCAGCGCGAAATCGACCACCAGGATTCCGTTCTTCTTTACGATGCCGAGCAAAAGAAACAAACCAATAACGCTGTAAAGAGACAAGCTTGATCCAAAAATCCAGAGCGTAAACAAGCCCCCGACGACCGCCGGCACAATCGCGGGAAAAAGCACAGTGATGGGATGGACATAGCTTTCGTAGAGAATTCCCAGGATCACATACATGACGAAGATCGCGGCGATGAGTAATAGTGGCAGTGACTTAAATAGTTGGCGAAAGACAAGCGCTTCACCCTGAAACGTTGCCTGCACACTGGGGATTTGCTGGTGCACTTGTGCGAAGCTGTCTTCGATGAATTTTGTTGCGTCGCCAATCGCGATGTTCGGTAGCAAGTTAAAGTTGATAGTTACGCTGGTGAATTGGTTGAAGTGATTGACCGCTTGCGGACCAACGACTTGCTTTGTCGATGTAACCGCCCGCAGCGGCACAAGGTTGGCGGCAGTGCCAGTAGTGGTCGCGATCGTTCCACCGCCTGCTCCGCTGGCGCTGAACGTGCCGCCGGTGTTACTGCGCACGTAGAGATTATTGAGATCGGCCGGCTGGGCGCGCTCGTTGTCCTTCACCTCGAGAATTACCTGGTATTGATCCTCGGGTTGTTTGATTAAATAGACGTAATTCTGCGAGTAAGCCGTTCGCAACAAACTCTGGACGGCTGAAGTAGAAACACCGTAAGTAGCAGCGCGCTCGCGATCGATATCGACGGTGAGATTCGGTGTGCTGTTGTAATAATCGGAGCGCACGGAAGCGAAACCTTTGAACTCCCTCAGCTTCGCCATCAACTGATTGGCGGCGGCGTAAACTTCATCGGGCACAATGCCGCTCAGTGTATAGGCGTATTGCCCCTGTGTCTGACTGGTCGCGCCGACATTAATTTGCAGCACCGGGTTCGGTTGCAAGACCGCGGTTATGCCCGGAATTGAGCTGATCGATTTCTGCAATTGCGGGATGCACTGCTCGATTGGCAGGCGTTGACTTCTGGGTTTGAGAAAACAAAAAATCAGACCCTGCGAGGACGAAGTCCGAGCAGCGAAGCCTGCGAGGGTGAAAAACTGTCCGATGTTTTGATCATCCTTGAGTTTCTGATTCACCTGCTGCTGATAGGCACGCATTTGCGCGGGTGAAGAACCTTCCTGCGCAATGAAAACTCCCCTGATGAAACCGCTGTCTCCAGGCGGCAGTAAGGTGAACGGCAAATGAGTGAAGAAAAACCAGAGCCCGACAATGCATCCGAGAAGGATCGGAACGGTCAGCCAGGCGCGATCGAGAAATTTGTCCAGGGCCCTGCCATACGCTGCGATCACGCGTTGGATGAAATCGCTGGTCCATTTTTCCATGCGTGCACGTTTATGCCCGGCTTTGCGTTCGCCCAGAATGCGCGCGCACATCAGCGGAGTGAGTGTTAACGAAATAAGTCCCGAAGCGAGAATAGCGACGATAATCGTAACCGAAAATTCACGGAAAATCCGACCAAGCAAACCGGGCAAAAACACCAGAGGAATGAAAACGGCGGCCAGCGACAGTGTCATCGACATGATGGTGACGGAAATCTCGCCAGCGCTGTTGAAAGCAGCTTTCAGAATCGATTCACCATGCTCCGCGCGACGCACCACGTTTTCCAGAAACACAATGGCGTCGTCGACGAGGAATCCGATCGCTAATGTCAGCGCCATCAAGGTCAAATTGTTGATGGAATAGTTGAGCATGTACATGACCGCGACCGTGAGCAGCAAAGACAATGGAAGCGCGACCGCGGGAATGAGCGTATCGGTGGCGCGACCAAGGAAGATGTAGATCACCATTACGACCAGGATGAATGCGATCATCAGCGTGAATTGCACATCGTGAACGGAATCGACGATGCTCTGGGACCGGTCGAATACCGGGACAAGTGTGATCGATCCCGGAAGACTCGCGCGAATCTCGGGAAAGAGCGCTTTGACTGAGTTCGCAACCTCAACCGCGTTTGCGCCCGCCTGGCGCGAGACGGCCAGCACCACCACGGAGCCGGGCGGATTAAAACCGCGCATCCAAAATGTGCGGGAGAGTCGCTCGTCCTGCACGCTTTGGCGAACCTCGGCCACGTCGCGTAAATAAACGGGCGAGCTATCTTTGTTACGCGCGACAATCAGATTGCGATATCCTTCCGCCTGATCGATTTGCCCGTTTGGGAGAAGAACAAATGTACGGTGCGCCCCGTCGAATTGTCCGGCGCCGGAGTAAACTGTTCCCGCTTTGATCGCGCTAGCAAGATCGTCCATTGTCAATCCGCGCGAAGCGAGCCCAGCGGGATCGGCTTTTATTCGAATCGCGCTCTGAACGCCGTAGATATTCACCTGTGATACACCAGGCAAAATCGCGATGCGTTGTGCCACGGCGGTGGACGCATACTTGTAGAGATCGCCGTCGGTCAGCGTATCGGAAAGCAAACCGACCAGATAAATCGCCTGATCGTTCGGATTTGTTTTTGTGAACGTCGGTGGGCTGGGCAGATCGAGAGGCAACTTCCCGGTTGCCCGCTGGATCGCAGCCTGCACATCTGTGGCAGCGTCAATGATGCTCTTGCTGAGAACAAACTGGAGAGTGAACGATGTATTCCCCTGCGTGCTTGCGCTCGTGATGATGTCGAGCCCTGGAATTTGCAGGAATTGTTTCTCGAGCGGCGTGGCGATATTGTTCGCCATGGTCGTCGGATTCGCACCAGGATAGGAGCAGGTGACCTGGATAACCGGATAATCAACCGCGGGCAGATCGTTGACCGCGAGCTTGCCGTAGGTGGCGATACCGGCGACGATAACCGACAAGGTCAACAGGACCGTCATCACCGGCCGCCGAATGAACGGCCCAGACAGCCCCGACCCTTTGACTTTAACCAAGGGCGCCTCTGGCGGCGGCGTCAGAGCCGCGCCACCCGTTACCGGTTTTGCCCGGTATTGTCGATCCTTCGCAGGATGCGGCGACTCATCATTTTTATGATCCCCTGCCCCGTCGTGTTGCTCTCCTCCGGCCATATCGGGACGCCTTTCTACAATGGAGCTCCGGCAGCAACCTGACCGCCGTTGGGAGACTCGGGAGGATTATAAGGTTTTGGATCTACTTTTGTCCCTGGCGCCAACGCGAGCTGCCCGGTAACGACAACTGTCTCGCCGGCTTTGAGGCCCTCTTCAATTACTGTGGTATCGCCCTCCTGTCGCTGACCGGGTTTGACCTGGCGCAAATCGACTGTGTTGTCCGGATTCAACACGAAAACAAATGGACCGTTCTGGCTGATTTGCACCGCTTGCGACGGCACTAGATTCGCGTCTTGCAGCTTATCCAAAATGAAGCGCACGCGGACAAATTCCGATGGCCAAAGGGCACGGTCTGGATTCGGCGTGACGGCACGCGCTTTCACGGTGCCTGCGCCAGGTTGCACTGCAGTGTCGATGAAATAAAGATCGCCAGTCCGCGGCGGCATGGTTTTATCCGGAGACATGGTTTCCACTTTTACGTTTGGGCCGCCAAGATAACGGCGCACCAGCGGCAGATCTGTTTCGGAAACGGTAAAATCGGTGTAAATCGGGTCCAGGCCTTGAATGGCGACAAGCGGCGGACTCGAGGGCCCAACCAAGTTGCCAACATCGACATTACGCAGACCTACTCGCCCGTTAATGGGTGATTTTATATAGCAAAAATCGAGATTCACCTGGGCAGCCTCCGCTACGGCTTGCGACTTCTGTGCGTTCGCCACAGCAATGTCGTAGTCCTGTGGCGATATAACCTTTCTCGCGCGCAGGTCCTCCTGGCGCTTTAGCGTCGCCTCGTCTAATGCGGCTTGCGCTTTCGCTTGGTCGAGAGCGGCTTGAAAAGGGCGCGGGTCGATTGTAAAAAGCAGATCGCCTTTTTTCACGTCGGAGCCATCTTGGAAATCGCGCGTGATGATCTGCCCGCTCACTTGTGCCTGCACTTGTACGGTTTCATATGCGGCGCATGTACCAATCTCATCCAGATAAATCGGCACGTCCTTTGTAATGACTTTGGCGACAAGAACGGGGCGGACCGGTGGTTGGGCTGCTTTGGCCTCGCTGGCTCTATGCTGAAAAATCCGGTATAAAACAAAAGCGACCAACACACCAAAAAGCAGGTACGCCCACAGGGGAATAGTTTTATTCGTGACAGACGCGCGCTTCATTGAGATATCCTTGCGGCGCCGCCAAGCGCCTTTTTCCTTGTAATCGGATGCCCGTCCGTATTCTGGCCGTTATCGCCCGGGTCAACCGATGGCATCTCAGCTCTTCGGAGCTTGTCGTGCTTTTCCGCTTTCGCGCGAATATGTGCCAACACTTTAATGCAGGTTTGTAGCTCGGGTGCCGGGATCTCGATAAGCAATTCATGTCGGAGTTCGTCCGCTGTCGCGTTGATCTTACTGATCACGCGCTGAGCGCGACGGCCGAGATTCACCATTTTGCAGCGGCGGTCATGCGATGAACTTCTGCGCACTATCCAACCTTCCTTTTCGAGGCGATGTAACAAAGTTACGACGCTAGGCTCCTCCACGCCTAAACGCGCCGCAATCTCCGCCTGAGTGAGTTCGTTTCGAGCCAGAGATAAGTGCAAAAGCGTGCGCCACTTCGCCTGGCTCAGACCCATTGGCTTGAGGCGTTCGTCCAGCTTTTGCCGCCAGGCACGAGCAGTTCCGTGAAGCAGCGGGCCAAACGTTTCCCAGTCAGACATCATGGCAGATCTAATTGGTTAGCATGCTAACCAATTCTTCTTCTCCATGCCTGTCAAACCCAAGATTGCTGCTGGTCTTGTAGCCGGGGTCGTTGACCCCGGTTCCGGTCCCTGAGATTCGGCGGCGGGGCCGGGGTCACCGACCCCGGCTACAACTGCGAGGAGTCTGAGGTGAGCTCACCGCTTGTCGACGGCGAAAACGGAAACTTTCCTGCCCCGATAATCCTGAATCGACAAAACGCGACGCGGGAGCGCCGGCTGCCATTGGCGCGCTGTTTCCGCTGAGCTTTCATTATCCGGTTGCACCAAAAAATAGGATGCGTCGCCTGGCAGATCGACGACGCGGCTTACGTAAACAATCGGGCGGCGAACGTAAAAGAGGAACGGTTGATAATCGGGATCGACCGCGTACAGCCGTTCCGATTCGGGAACAACGGCCTCGATTCTCGCCGCGATCGTTTTCACTTTTTGCCGCGCCTGCAAATGCGGAACAATTGCCACAGCGTAAATGCAAACAGCTGCACAAGTGACAATCGTGAGAAGAGCAATCGCGCGTTGTCGATGTTTCAGGGAGAAAGTCTTTCCGCCGAGCCATCTCGGCCACGCCACCTTTTCGGCAGTCAAAGTCGAGCCGAGCAACCATGCGAACGGAGCCAGCAGCGGCATGGCGTAACGCGGCAGCGATCCGGGTATCAAATCGACAATTACGAGCGGAATGAGGCTCGCCCAAAACAACGCGCGTGGAACATAGGCCTGTGGTCCGCCACAGGACGGATTCGCCGTGGCGAACCTGTGTGCCGAGCGGACTTCTTGTTCGCTCTCCTCTGGGCGAGATTTCCCGGCCAGCAACGGCACAAACACAATCCAGGGCAAAAAATAGCCAAGACTGCGCGGAATATTTAGCGCCCAATGGCCAAAATTGAACCCCTCGCCGGCGAGTCGCCCGGAAAACTGCCGCGACCAAACCTGAGCGACATGCGCTTCGCCCGTCACCTTCACCAACGGTATGGCCCACGCGGCGAAGATCGAGACCATTACGACGAGGCCGAGCAAATGTGGGACGTTCCAAATTGTTCGCAGTTCTCGCGAGCGCCACAGCACTGCGATCACGATTGCGTAGAAAAAGAAAAGGTGCATCGGGCCCTTGCCCAGCCAACCGAGTCCGAGAAAAATCCAGGGCGCTACCCAAGTAAGCCACGGCGATTGTTTCTCTTGCCACCAGCTAAGCCAGCAAACGAAAGCAACCGCGAAGAGGGAAACGTAAAGCGCTTCTATCTCAATCAAGCGTCCCTTCTCGATCATGCCGAAGCTCGCTAGCCAGATCAGCGCGGCGACGGTCGATCCGGTCACGCCGAGGCTCCGACGCGCAACCGTGATAAACACAAGCGCAACCGCAAGCACGCAAAACACCGATGGCAGGCGCGCTGTCCATTCGTTGCGTTGCCCGAAAATCTTAAATGATCCGGCGACCAGCCAGTTGATCAGCGGCGGTTTCCGCAAGTATGGTTCGCTACCGACTTTGGGCACGATGTAGTCGCCGGTCTCGATCATCCGCACGGCTGGCAAGATCCGCCGGCCCTCTTCGCCTTTGATCTCAAGGGAACCAAGCGCCGGAAGATAAATCGCGGCCCAGACCAAAAGTACGATCAACAGAGCTTGGAAGCGCGAAATCATTGGATGTTGAGACGTTGGAGATTGACCTATCAACGGCAAATCAAACCGAACCGCGGCTTGACGAGAAGACTTCGCGAACGTAACATAATTATCGAGTCCGCGCGCTGATCGGAGTGGGAAGTGGTTCCCACTCTTTTTAGTCTGCGGGCTGCATGTTTTTATGAACGCGGAATTTATTGCCATGCTCGATTACCTGGAGCGAGAGCGCGGGATCAAACGCGAAATCTTGCTCGAAGCGGTATCGAATGCCCTGCTCTCTGCTTCCAAAAAGAGCGTGAGCGCCTCGCGGGATCTGCGCATCGATATCAACCCGAAGACGGGCGAAATCCGCGCTCTGGCGAATCTGATGGTAGTGGATCACGTCGATAACCCACAGGATGAGATTGAGCTTTCGAGAGCGCGCAAGATCAAGCCGGATACGAAGGTTGGGGACACTGTCGAGGTGGAAGTGACGCCGAAAAATTTTGGACGCATCGCCGCACAAACCGCCAAGCAGGCGATGATGCAGCGGATTCGTCAGGTCGAAAAGGAAATGATTTACGAGGAGTTCAAGGACCGCGCCGGCGAAATCGTGAGCGGAACCGTGCGCCGATTCGATCGCTCGGACGTGATCCTCGATCTTGGAAAGTTTGAGGCGATCATGCCACAACGCGAACGGGTGGCCGTGGAAGACTACAACGTTGGTGACCGGCTCCGCGCCTATGTAGTAGCAGTCGAAAACGGCATTCGCGGCCCTGAGATCATTGTCTCGCGCAGTCACCCGAATTTTGTGCGTCGTCTTTTTGAATTGGAAGTGAGCGAAATTGCCGATGGCACGGTCGAGATTCGCGGCATCGCGCGAGAAGCCGGTTACCGCACCAAGATTGCCGTCTGGAGCGCGAACGATAGGGTCGACCCCGTGGGCGCTTGCGTGGGAATGCGCGGTTCACGTGTCAAAAACATTGTGCGTGAGCTCAACAACGAAAAGGTCGACATCATTCGCTGGAGTTCCGATCCGAAGGAATACGTTCTGGAAGCGCTCAAGCCGGCGAAAGTGAAGAATCTCGTTTTCGATACGGAGAAGAAGAGCGTGCAAATCTCCGTGGATGAGGACCAGCTTTCGCTTGCAATCGGGAAAAAAGGACAAAATGCGCGATTAACTGCGCGACTGACTGGCTGGGAAATTAATATCGGCAAAGACATATCGGCGACCACCGCGGTCGAGCAAAAAGTGATGCACGCGGCGCAGACGCTGGCGAGTGCGCTGCCCATCACTGAAGAGCAGGCGCTCACGCTGGTTAAATCCGGTTTCACGAACCTGGAGGGACTGCGCGATGCCGATATGCAGGATTTGGTGGATATTCTTGCCGTCGACGAGACAAAGGCGCGAGAGATTCATGAGGCGGTGCACCGGCAGGAACTCGTGCGGTAATATGGCTCCGGTCTAACGCGCTCGGGCCATGAGCGAAATTTTGGAGGAACAACAATGGCAACGAAAACGAGCAGCAAGACTGCAACGCGCAAACCAGCCGCGCGTAAGACCGCCGCTGCCCAGAAGCCAATCGCCGCAGCGAAGCCAAAGGTTCCGGCGAAAAAGCTAAAGACCGAGACTGACGCGGCGCAAGCCGAGGCAGCGCCACCAGCTAGCCCGCACCCCCAGCAGCCGGCAGCTCCAAAAGTCGCGCCGCAAACTGCTCCAGCGCCGCACCACGAAGTCGAGCGCGTATCTCTGATCGACAAGAAGAAGCCGCGCAGGAAAGCGGACGATGGCGAAGCAGGAATCAAGCGCGACGTCTTGCCACCAATTTCACGTATCCGTGCGTCGCTAGACAAACCGGTCGTTCTTCCCAAACCTTCGGTACCGATAAAGACCGAGCACGCGGCGCCGCCTTCGGCTGAAGCGCCGGGCACCATTGCCGAGGGCGCACCTGCGCCAGCCGCGCCGCCCGGTGCTGAGGAGGCGGCAGAGCCGCAGAAAGTCATCCTGATCAAGCCACCGATTATCGTTAAGCAATTGGCAAGCGAGCTCGGTTTGAAGCCACATCAGCTCATCGCGGAGCTGATGACCTACAACATTTTCGCCAACGTCAATCAGACGATCGAGCCCGATATCGCTTCCAAAATCGCGGAGAACCACGGGTTTGTTCTCGAAAAAGAGCGCCGTGAAAAAGGAGCGGGAGTTCACAAAGTCGAACAGGTGATCGTCGCGCCTCCACCGCCGGTTATTGAAAAGGAAGAGGAACTCAAATCGCGCGCCCCGATCATCACGTTCATGGGGCATGTGGATCACGGCAAGACGACGCTCATGGACGCCATTCGCAAGACCCGGGTGGCAGCAGGGGAGGCTGGCGGGATCACGCAACACATCGGGGCGTACAGCGTCGATCACAAGGGAGCGAAAATCACTTTCATCGACACTCCGGGCCACGCCGCCTTCACTTCCATGCGCGCCCGGGGCGCCAATGTGACCGATATTGTTGTGCTCGTCATCGCGGCCGACGATGGCCTCATGCCCCAGACGATTGAAGCGATCAATCACGCCAAGGCCGCTCCTCATGTAAAGATCATGGTCGCGCTCAACAAGATCGATCTTCCCGGAGCAAATATCGATCGGGTGAAGAAACAACTCCAGGAACGTGGGCTCATGCCGGAAGATTGGGGCGGCGAAACGATTGTTTGTCCCGTATCCGCAACGAAGGGCACGGGAATCGATCACCTGCTCGAGATGATGACCTTGCAAGCCGAAGTAATGGAACTCAAAGCTTCGCCTACCGCCACGCCGCGCGGGACCGTGATCGAAGCGCAGGTGGAAGCGGGGCGAGGTCCCACTGCCACTGTAATCGTGCAGATGGGGACGTTGAAAATTGGCGATCCCTTTATTTGCGGCGATTACAGTGGAAAAGTGAAATCGCTTTTGGATGATCGCGGCCAACCGGTCAGAGAAGCCGGGCCGTCCACGCCAGTAAGGGTGCTCGGCTTTACCGGACTGCCGAATGCTGGCGACGAACTTCTCGTCATGGAATCGGAGCGCTCGTCAAAGACGTTGAGCGACGAACGTTTAGAGGCAAAACGCGCGAACAAGCTGACTGTGCCACAACGCGCGACGCTCGAAAGTTTGCTCGAAGCGGCAGACGGAAAGAAAGTTCTGCGCATCGTGCTAAAGTGCGACACACAAGGTTCGCTCGAAGCGTTGGTCGGCGCGTTGCAACAGATCGAAAGCAAAAAAATCGATCTCGAGATCATTCACTCCGCAGTCGGACCGATTTCGGAATCGGACATTTTGCTGGCGAGCGCGTCGGACGCCGTCGTGGTGGGCTTCAACGTGAAGGTCGAGAGCACGGCAGTCCCCGCCGCGAAACGGGAAGGTGTGCAGATCAAGCTTTACAGCATCATCTACGAGCTGCTCGATCAAATTAAAGAAGCGATGGCCGGTTTACTCGAACCCGAGCATCGGGAAACGGTAATCGGCCACGCCGAAGTGAAACAGGTGTTCCAACTGAGCAGAGGCATTGTGGCCGGGTGTCTGGTTACCGATGGCCGGATGTCTCGCGCCGCCCGTGCCCGCGTGCTTCGTAAACGCCAGCCGGTTTACGACGGGGGGATTTCGACACTGCGGCGCTTCCAGGATGACGTAAAAGAAGTGCGTTCGGGTCTGGAATGCGGACTTAAGCTCGGCGACTTCAGTGAATATCAAGTCGGCGACGTGATCGAGTGCTATCAACTTGAAGCTATCGCGCAAAAACTTTAAGCAGTGGAGTGGTGGAGTAATGGAGTATTGAAATACTGAATTGCATTACTCCAATACTCCATCACTCCATCTCCTGTCATGAAACACCGCATGCTGCGCATCAACGAAGTGGTCAAGCGAGAGCTGAGCGGAATTATTGCGCGAGAAATCAGTTTCGCAGTCGCGTTGGTCAGCATCAATCATGTTGATGTAAGCCCGGATTTAAAAAACGCGCACGTGTTTGTGAGCGTTCTTGGATCGGACAGCGGAGAGAGTGTGTTAAGCAAACTCGCGTCCCATCGCGCGACATTGCAAGCTGAACTTGCCCGGCAC
>Ga0137366_10000088_pt1 | contig 45603 bp, 42 predicted proteins | sample SagtaG_8_FD_104938 | JGI IMG/M metagenome (GOLD analysis project Ga0137366, IMG submission 104938) | Vadose zone soil microbial communities from Sagehorn Ranch, Mendocino, California, USA - Sage1_L_60_16 metaG | ecosystem: Environmental > Terrestrial > Soil > Vadose zone | place: USA...
CAGCGCGAACGGTCGCTTTGCGGCAGCGGCGTGGCGGCGAACCGCGATTCGCGACCCGAGGTTGTTGCGCGCAGGCGCGAGGGTGAGCTGGCTAAACGCGTGTACGCCGAGCGCTAGGGAGAGCGGGTGCAACCGGTGTACAAACTCGATCTCGGCAGCCGGAAACCGAGCGGCTATCGATCGCCGAAAGGTTGCACATTCGTAGCGTGGCGCGACGCCAGGGCCTTGCAGGTGCCGCGGCACGTCGATCCGCCAGGTGTCCGATATGGCACCTGGACGAAGACCGCTACGGAGCGCCTCAAGCATGAGACGCTCGAATGCAGTGTCGTCCTCGATCATCGGGTCGGCGGACACCGCATTGGCGTAGGGAAGGGCCGAGTCGCTCTCCGCTCCAGCAACCAGGAACGGAGCAATCTGGTAGGCGAACTCCTCCTGTCGCGCCTCAAACAGACGCATCAGCGACTCACCCTGCGACTCGCCATCCTCCCGCGATTCGATCCGGCCAAGCACCTCCTCGAGACGGCTGCCTTCGAGAATGCCGAGAATATCGGGAGTGGATACGCGGTCATCGTGCATCGTTGCGATTCGCTGAACCAACCGGTCAAGCACTCGGTCTTCCGGCGAGTCGGGATAGAAAAGGTATCGGATGATCGGTGTACGAGTCTGGCCGTGCCGATCCACCCGGCCGTTTCGCTGCTCGAGACGATTCGGATTCCACGGAAGCTCGAAGTGATAGATGCGGCAGCACTGGTGCTGCAGATTCAGGCCCTCGCTCGCCGCATCGGTCGCAAGCAACACGCGACAATCGGACTCATGAAACCGCGCGATATGGACCTTGCGTTGCCGCGCCGAAAGGCCGCCGGTCAATTCCGCAAAGGCCCCGCGCAGCACCGGATGCACCGCAAAAGCGTCGCGTAGAGCTGCGAGCGTGTCACGGTACTCGGTGAAGACGATCGCCTTCTCACCCGGCACCGGGAGTACGTCTCGATCCAGGTCTGCAACGAGCGCGGAGATCTTGGGGTCTGGCTGGTCCGCCACCCGATCCAGAAGTTTTTCGATTGTCTTCAGTTGCCGTTTTTCCGTCGTGCGTCTCTTGGCATCGCGAGCGATCGCCGCGCGCAGCACGCGGGTGGCCGTACGTTCGGCCATAGCCTCGGTCAGCTGCAGATCGCCCTGGACTTCGCGCAGTTCGGCCCGAGGTGGCGGCTCTTCAGGCTGGCGGCTGGTGAGAGCATCGAGCCTGTTCTCCACGGTCCGCCGCAGTGCCGCGCGGCTCGAAAGCATCCGTTTTTTGACGATTTGCATCGCGAAGGATACGAGGTCGGCTTCTTGCGATCCGGTTGCCGCCTCGATGGTTCGGACGCAGTAGTCCGCAACAAGGCGAAAGATCTCTTTCTCGTCCGGCCCCAAGCCTGTGACCTCGATCCGTTGCACCGGAAGGCGAATCGGGAACGCAGGTGCTGTGCCGCCATTCTCCACGGTCTTTACTATCTGGGGCTTCAGTCGCCGAATCATCGAGCGCGACACGCGCCGCTGAATATCCTCGTTGCGGCCATGCAGCGTAGCGTTCGTCGGCTCAACGAGCTCAAGCAGCGAACGAAGGCTGTGACGGTAGCCGTTGTGCGGAGTCGCGGTTAGCAGGATCAGCGCGTGGGATGCTTCGCGAAGTTTCGGGCCCAAGCGCGTGCGAGCGGTGGCGTACGGATTGGCCGCGGTGCCGGACTCCGAGATATAGTGAGCTTCATCAACGACAACGGCGTCCCATGGGTGCGCGAGTGCCGCGGCGTGGATCTCCCGGCGCTTGAGGTACTCCGTTGATGTAATGACGCGGTCGAAGTACGCCCACGGTTGCAGGCCCTCCGAGAGGTCCGTCTGCGCCCAGTCGAGCGCGGCCGAATTCTCAATCGGCCGAAACTCCAAACCGAACTTGTCGTGCATTTCGTCGATCCACTGCGGAATCAATCCCGGAGGGACGACGAGAAGAATGCGCTTGCCGGCGCCGCGAGCGATCAGCTCGAGCAGGCAGATACCCGCCTCGATGGTCTTACCAAGCCCGACGTCGTCCGCGATAAGGAGGCTTCGCCGCGGGCCGTTGAGGAGTCTGGCAAGAGGCGCGAACTGATACGGCTCCGGGGAGATTCTCCCGGCGACGAACGCGGCATAGCGGCCCTCCGGCGGAGTTTGCACGCGAAGCGCGCCGTGCAATGATTGCCAGATACCAAATGGAGTCAGTGAGCGTCGATCCAGTGTTGGTGCTGGTTCGACGATAGGCTCGAATTCGTCGGGCGGGCAGAGCGCCTCGATCAGTTCACCGGTAGCTGGGTCCTCCAGCCGAAGGCGCGTCCGAGAGCCAAGCTCGATCTGCTCTCGCACGAGCCATGCGGTGTCGCGAAGCATCACACGGCTAGCCAAACTGCTTACTCCCTAAAGAGCCCTCACCACGGAGAATACAAAGTGCACGGCGAGAGACAGTTTTATGAAATCTCCGTGCTCTGCATGTTCCCCGTGGTGACGGCTTTTCAATACCATTTGGCCTCTCCCAGTGGCCGGGTCTTGAAACGCTTGTGCGTCCAGAAGTCCTGCTCGGGCACCGTTGGAATAGTTCCGGAGCTTTGAGTGAGAGTACTTGAGTTCATCGTTTCCAATCGCCCGTCACTGGCGTATTATTCGTCGAATGACTCTCAAGCAGTCCAACCCCCACCTCAAATCTGCTTCGGTCCGTAAGGCGGCCTTGCGCATCTCGGCGCAGACGTCCTCTGCAGTCGAAGGCATCCGCGCGCCCTTCGCCAGGGGCAAGCGCGGTAACGCTCCGACCAGCACGGAAGCCTTCATCGCCCATTGGAAGCGTCGCGCCGCCGCGACCGCTCGATAACGCGCGCAAACATCGCGGCCCATTGCGGCATGAATGCCGGCGATGTAAGCGTGCCTGCCGCGCCCGGACAACGGGCTGAAGTCCAGCGGCGGCAATCCCGTCCATCACGACGAAGTCGTTGCCCGCGCCCTGCATTTTCGTGAATTTGATCCGCATGAAGGTGCGGAGGATACAGTAAAGCCTCCTCGCTACGGCAGTGCGCTATCCTTCGATTTGCCAGGAAAGGAGCGGCAAATGCCCACTCGCACGCGTTGGTTAGGTCTTGCAGCATGGATGCTGGCAGGTATTCCATGCCAGGCGGCGGATATCACCGCGATAGTCGGTGCCACGGTCATTCATCCCGATCGGGATCTTCCATCCGCAGTCGCTTCGAGGAGCACGGTGATCGTCGCCGGGAGGCGCATCGAGTCGATCGGGCCGGCAGGCTCGACCCCCGTGCCGGCGGGGGCGACGCTGATCGCTGGCAGAGGCAAGTGAGTCGTTCCCGGATTGATCGATTCGCACGTCCACTTCTTCCAATCGGGCAATCTCTACACGCGCCCCGATGTGGCGGACTTCAATGCCTGGATGCCTTACGCGAAGGAAGTCGAGCGCAACAAGGCCCGCCTTCCAGCGACGTTCAAGGTCTGGCTCGCGAGCGGCGTCACCGGCGTGGTGGATATCGGCGGGCCGTTCTGGAATTTCGAGGTGCGCGACGCGGCTTTGAAGAGTCCCGCGGCGCCCCGCGTCGCCGTTGCCGGCCCGCTGATTTCCATGGTCGATCGCGTGAAGCTCGATCTCGGCGATCCTCCCATCATCAAGATTACTTCGGCCGATGAGGCGCGAGCGCTGGTCCGGCGCGAACTGGAACGCAAGCCCGATTTCATCAAGGTCTGGTTCATCCACCGGCATGGCGACGATCTCGCCGCGCAGCAGGCGATCGTCAAAGCGGCTGCCGACGCGGCACACGCGGCCGGAGTGCGCCTTGCCGTGCACGCGACCGAGCTCATCGTGGCCAAGGCCTCGCTCAGAGCCGGCGCGGATTTTCTGGTGCACTCGGTGGAGGACGAGGCGGTGGACGAGGAATTCCTTGCACTGGCGAAAGGGAACCGCGCGCTCTATTGCCCGACGCTCTTCGTCACCCTGGGTTACCGCTATGCGCTGTCGAATACCTGGCAGCCGACCGAAGCCGAGCGGCGCCTGGCCGATCCGCAGGTCCTCGCCGCGATGAACGACCTGCGGAAAATTCCCAGGGAGACGCTTCCCGAACGGGTGGCCAAGGCCATGAACCAGCCGGCGCCGCCCAAGCCCTCGGCCATCGCCCTGCAGAATCTGCGCAAGGTTTGGGATGCGGGGATTCCCGTCGTCATGGGAACCGATGCCGGCAACATCGGAACCTTGCACGGGCCATCGGTATTCCGGGAAATGGAAATCATGACGCAGGCCGGCCTTACGCCATTGCAGGTATTGCGATCCGCGACGTCGAATGGAGCAAAGGCCATGGGCATGGAGCGCGAGATCGGCACGCTCGCTCCCGGGAAGCTTGCGGACTTGCTCATCCTGGATGCGGACCCGCTGGCCAACGTGATGAACCTCAGCAAAGTCCATCGCGTGATCAAGGACGGCAAGGTGTTTGTGCCCGCGGAACTGATCCGGTCGATCGCAGGCGGGTGAAATCGCGAAGGATCAATACCACTTGGCCTCACCCGGTGGCCGGGTCTTGAAACGCTTGTGCGTCCAGAAGTATTGCTCGGGCATTTCGCGCACGCGCTCCTCGATGAAGGCGTTCATGCGACGCGCGTCGGCGGCATCGTCATCGCTCGGGAAATCCTCCCAGACCGGATAGCACCGCAGCTCATATCCGGCGCCGCCCGGCAGCATGCGCGTCACGCAGGGCAGCACGCGCGCGCCGGTGAGCCGCGTCATGCGCGAAAGCCCGGTGATGGTTGCGGCGGAAGCCGCGAAGAACGGCACGAAAATCGCATCACTCTGGCCGTAGTCCTGATCGGGGAGATAGTAGAACGGAATCCCCTCCTTGAGCGCGGCGATCGCCGGGCGCACGCCTTCCTGGCGGGAAATCGCGCGCTGGCGCCCGAAGCGCGTTCGCCCCGAGAGGAGCAGCGCGTCGAAGAAAGCGTCTTTCTGTTTCGCGTAGATCCCCGCCATGTCGATTTCGCAGGTGAGGCGCGTGCAGCCCGCGTCCAGCCCGACGAAATGCGGCGCAAGCAGGATGAGCGGCTGTCCCTTGAGCGCGTGGATCCGCTCCAGACCCACGATGCGCACGAGCCGCATGACGCCCTCGCGCGGCGCCCACCAGAGGATGGATCGCTCGAGGACGCTCCGGCCGAAGGCGCGGAAGTGCGCTTCGGCAAGCGCGCCACGCTCCTTTTCCGTCATCTCCGGCAAGCAGCGCGAGAGGTTGGTCAGACAGACGCGGCGCCGCTCGCGTCCAAGGATGTACAGCAGCGAACCCAGAGCGGAGCCGATAGGAGCGAGCAGGGCAAGCGGCAGGAAGTGCAGCATCCAGACGACGGCAACGGCAATTCGGGTCACCAAGGCGGCCTCCCCTCCTTTACCGGGCACCCGGCGGCAGCACCCCCGCCGGCACCTTGTAGCGGTTATAGCCCCACAGGTACTGCTCGGGGTGACGGCGGATCAGCCGCTCCAGGGAGCGGTTGAGAGCCCGCACCGGCGACTCGGGCGGCCGCGGCGCGAGCATCGGTTCCGCAATGAAACGATAGCCGCGCCCCCCGGGCAGACGCTCGGCGCAGCAGACCAGCACCGGAGCCCCGGTCTGCTCGGAGATCCTGCCGACGAGCGTCATGGTATAGGCCGGCCTGCCGAAGAACTCGACCCATTCGCCTTCACCGACGCCGGGCACCTGGTCGGGCAGCACCCCGATCGCTTCTCCGCGCCTGAGTGCCTTCAGCATCGAGCGCACGCCCCGCAGATCGGCGGGAATGCTTTTCATCGCTGGGCCGCGGCTGCGGCCGATCCGCATGAGCGGCTCGAGGGCCCGAATTTTGGGCGGACTGTACATCACCGTAATCGGCATGCGGCTCGCGACATATTGTCCGACCATTTCCCAGCAGCCGATGTGGGGCGTCACCACGATGACGCCCTTTCCGCGCTTCGCGCCGTCGTCCATGTGCTCCCATCCATTCACCTCGACCACAAGATCGGCCACCCGGGCAAGCGGGCGCAGCCAGACCGCCGGCACTTCCATCACGCTCTTGCCCGCCTCCGCGACGGCGGCCCGGCGCAGGGGAAAATCGCTCAGCCCCGCGGCAGCGAGGTTGCGCTTGAAGTCCCTCCGGTAACGCGGCGAGCAGAGATACACAGTCCAGCCCAATAGCGCGCCCAGAGCGTGCAGCAGCGACAGGGGGAGACGCGCCGCCAGCCGCAGCAGAAATAGCATGTAACTAAAGTGGGAGCGGAGTGGGTTGGGTGGGCCTGAATCGCTGTGCTAGACTGGCGAACCTTTTTTCGCAGGGAAAACCGCCAGCATGAGCAGCTATCTTTTCACGTCCGAATCGGTGTCAGAAGGACATCCGGACAAGGTCGCCGACCAGATTTCCGATGCCGTTCTGGACGCCATTCTAGCGCAGGACAAAACCTCCCGAGTCGCCGCCGAGACCCTGGTCAAGGACAATATGGTTGTGCTCGCCGGCGAAATCACCACCGGCGCGCGGGTCAATTTCTCCGAAGTGGTGCGCAAGACAGTCAGGCGCATCGGTTACAACGATCCGACCATCGGCTTCGATACCCACACCTGCACCGTGATCGTGGCCTACGGCGAGCAGTCGCCGAACATCGCGCAGGGCGTCGATGAAGGCAGGGGCCTCGATCTCGACCAGGGCGCGGGCGACCAGGGCCTGATGTTCGGCTATGCATGCGACGAGACGCCGCAGCTCATGCCGCTCCCGATTTATCTCGCCCATCGGCTGGTCGAGCGCCAGTCGGAGATCCGCCGCGACGGCCGGCTGTCCTGGCTGCGCCCGGACGCCAAATCCCAGGTCACCATCAAGTATGCGGACAACAAGCCCGACTCGATCGAGACGGTGGTGCTATCCACCCAGCATCAACCGGGCCTCACCCACAAGCAGATAGAGGAAGCGGTGATCGAACAGATCATCAAGCCGGTGCTGCCGAAAAACCTCATCAAGGGCCAGATCAAGTACCTCGTCAATCCGACGGGCAGCTTCGAAATCGGCGGGCCCAAGGGCGACTGCGGGCTCACCGGCCGCAAGATCATCGTCGATACCTACGGCGGCTCGGCGCCGCACGGCGGCGGCGCATTCTCCGGCAAGGACCCGTCCAAGGTCGATCGTTCGGCCGCTTACGCCGCGCGCTATGTCGCCAAGAACGTGGTCGCCGCAGGGCTCGCCACGAAATGCCTGGTGCAGGTGTCCTACGCCATCGGCGTGGCCAAGCCGACCAGCGTGATGGTCACCACCTATGGCACCGGAAAGATTTCCGACGAAAAGCTCTCAGCGCTCGTATTGAGCCATTTCGACCTGAGGCCGAAAGGCATCATCCAAATGCTCGATCTGCTGCGTCCGATCTACGAGAAGACCGCCGCTTACGGCCACTTCGGCCGCGACGAGCCGGAGTTCACGTGGGAGAACACCGACAAAGCGCCCGCGCTCGCGGCCGATTCGGGGATCAAGCAGCCGGCGATGGCCTGAGACCCGCCTAGTCCCGGGAAACCGACCGCGGTATAATTCCGCCCTCTCCGAGGAGCGTTGCAACGAACCGCCAGGTTCGCCAGGCTCGGGGGTCACACTGCAACGGCGCTCGCAAACTCTTTGAGCCAAGGAGGGCGCGAGATGAGCGCCGTACTCAAATCCAAGCAGGACTTTCGCGTAGCCGACCTTGCGCTCGCCGACTGGGGCCGCAAGGAAATCGCCATCGCCGAGACCGAGATGCCCGGCCTGATGGCGATCCGCGAGGAATTCGCCGCCACCCAGCCGCTGCGCGGCGCGCGAATCGCAGGCTCGCTGCACATGACCATCCAGACCGCGGTGCTGATCGAGACGCTGCAGGCGCTGGGCGCGCAGGTGCGCTGGGCCTCCTGCAATATCTTCTCCACCCAGGACCATGCCGCCGCGGCGATCGCCGTGAAGGGCACGCCGGTGTTTGCCTACAAGGGCGAGTCGCTGGAAGAATACTGGGACTACACCCACCGCATCTTCGAGCGGCCCGACAACGCCTACTCCAACATGATCCTGGACGACGGCGGCGACGCGACGCTGCTCGTGCACCTGGGCGCCCGCGCCGAGAAGGACGCCTCCCTCATCGCCAAGCCGGGGAGCGAGGAGGAGAAATTCCTGTTCGCCGCGATCAAAGCCAAGCTCGCCCGCGACCCGAAGTGGTATTCGACCCGCCTCGCGCAGGTGAAGGGCGTGACCGAGGAGACCACCACTGGCGTGCACCGGCTCTACCAGATGCACAAGGAGGGCAGGCTCGCCTTCCCCGCGATCAACGTCAACGATTCGGTCACGAAGAGCAAGTTCGACAATCTCTACGGCTGCCGCGAATCGCTGGTGGACGGCATCAAGCGCGCCACCGACGTGATGATCGCCGGCAAGGTCGCGCTGGTGTGCGGCTACGGCGACGTCGGCAAGGGCAGCGCCCAGGCGCTGCGCGCGCTCTCGGCCCAGGTGTGGGTGACCGAGATCGACCCGATCAACGCGCTGCAGGCGGCGATGGAAGGCTATCGCGTGGTGACCATGGACTACGCCGCCGACAAGGCCGATATCTTCGTCACCGCCACGGGCAACTTCCACGTGATCACGCACGAACACATGAAGAAAATGAAGAACCAGGCCATCGTCTGCAACATCGGCCACTTCGACAACGAGATCGACATCGCCTCCATCGAGCAGTACAGATGGGAGGAGATCAAGCCGCAGGTCGACCATGTCATCTTCCCCGACGGGAAGAGGATCATCCTCCTCGCCAAGGGGCGGCTGGTGAACCTGGGCTGCGGCACCGGGCATCCTTCGTATGTGATGAGCTCGTCCTTCGCCAACCAGACCCTCGCCCAGATCGAGTTGTGGACCGAGTCGCAGAAGGGTTCCGGCAAGTATCCGGTCGGCGTGTATGTGCTGCCCAAGCACCTGGACGAGAAGGTCGCGCGGCTGCAGCTGAAGAAGCTCAACGCGCAGCTCACCGAGCTCACCGACGCGCAGGCGCGCTACATCGGGGTGTCCAAGGCCGGTCCCTACAAGGCCGACTCCTACCGCTACTGAGCGCCCTGGGGGCTTGGCGATGAACTCGATCTGGAACAACGAATACGGCGAGATGGCGCTGCACCTGGTGATCGCGCTCGCCGCGGGCGGGATCATCGGCCTGGAACGCAGCTACCACGGCCGCCCGGCGGGGTTTCGCACGCACGCGCTGGTCTGCATTGCCTCGACCGTATTGATGATTCTCACCGTCTATCACGTCAAATGGTTCGAGGCGTCGTTCCTCGAGCGCGTCACGATCGACCCGACCCGGATGGCGCAGGGGATCATGACGGGCATCGGCTTCCTCGGCGCCGGCGTCATCATGAAAGAAGGCCTGACCGTGCGCGGCTTGACCACCGCCGCGTCGATCTGGATCACCGCGGCGATCGGAATCCTGATCGGGGTAGGCTTCTACTTCCCCGCGGGCATCGCCACGGCGATGACACTCATCGTGCTCTCGGTATTCCGCTGGATCGAGCGCCGGATGCCGATCGAGTTCTACGCGAACCTCACGGTGGCTTTCCTTCGCGACGCCGCCCTGCCCGAGGCCGAGCTGCGGGCGATGGTGGAACGGCAGGGGTTTGCAGTGGCCAACATGAACTACAGCGTCGCTAACGAGGGCAGGATATTCGAATACCACATGGTGATTCACTCGCCCGACCGCAGTAATACCCGCCAGCTTTCCGAGGCCCTCAACGCCGTGTCTTCGGTGATGGCGTTCCGCATCTCGCCGACCGGAGATTAAGCAGTCGGCAAGACGAATTACAGCTCGTACGTTTCGGCCTTGCCGGCCAACGCGGTTTCGATCAGCTTTCGCGATAGCCGCGGCGAGAACAGCTCGATGAAAGTGTAAGCATAGCCGCGTAGCGCCGCGCCCCGGCGCACCGCAACGCGGGTCGTCATGGTGCCGAACAGGTGTCCGGCCTCCAGCGCGCGCAAGTGCCGGTCGCGCTTCTCGTCGAAAGCCATCGCCGCGATGACACCGACCCCGAGCCCCAGCTCCACGTAAGTCTTGATCACGTCCGAGTCGACCGCGGAAAGCACGATGTCGGGCGTGAGCCCTTGCGCCTGGAACGCTTCGTCGATACGGCTCCTTCCGGCGAACGCGGGGTCGTAGGTCACGATCGGGTATCGCGCAAGCACCTCGAGCGTCAGGCGCTGCTCTTTCGCGAGCGCGTGCTTCGCCGGCACTACCACGCAATGGCGCCATTCGTAACCCGGCAGGGCGAGGAGCTTGGGGTAGTTATCCAGCGCTTCGGTGGCGATCGCCATATCGGCCTCGCGCGCGATCACCATCTCCGCAAGCTGCGGCGGGCTGCCCTGCTTGATCGTGAGATGCACTTTCGGATAACGCCGCTTGAATGCCCCCACCACCTTGGGCAGCGAGTAGCGTGCCTGGGTATGGGTGGTGGCGATGGTCAGCGTGCCTGCGGCCTGGTCTTTGAATTCGCGCCCCACCTGCTTCAAGTTCTCCGCCTCCTGCAGCAGTCGTTCGATCACCTCTACCACGGCTTTGCCGGGCTCGGTCACCGCGACGATGCGCTTGCCGTGACGCACGAAGATCTCGACGCCGAGCTCGTTCTCGAGCTCGCGGATCTGCTTCGACACCCCGGGCTGGGAGGTAAACAGCTTCTTGGCGGCTTCCGTAAGATTTAGTCCTTGCCTGACCGTCTCACGAACGTATCTTAATTGCTGAAAATTCATGTGTTTACATCATATGTTCGATGGTTATTAAATTCTAACACGAAAGTCTTTTGAGGCATTAAGTGTGGACGCTAGGATGCCTTCCTGTCGCGCAACATCCGCTTAGACCATGTTCCCAATCGAACCCGGCACGATCGTTCTTGTCGCCATGACTTTCTTCGCGGCCTTCGTCAACGGCGCGCTCGGTTATGGATTTTCCTCGCTCACCGTACCGGTGGGACTGCTTTTTTATACCAACCGCATCCTGAACCCGGCGCTGGTTCTCATCGAAGTCTTCATCAATCTGTATGTCCTCTTCATCAACCGGGCGAGCGTTCCGGCAGTATGGAAGAGGGTCTATCCGATGCTCATCGGATTGCTGCCCGGGGTTGCGGCAGGCAGTTACTTTCTCTCCTTGATTCATCCGGGCTGGCTGAAATTCGCCACTTACATCTTTCTCCTTCCGCTTATTCTTTTTCAGGCCGCCGGTGTGCGCAGGCCGATCCGGGCGGAAAAGCTGATCGGCGTTCCTTTCGGGGCGGGGCTCGGCTTCCTGTATTCAGTCACGACGATATCCGGCCCGCCCCTGGCAGTGCTGTTCAACAATCAGGGGCTGGTCAAGCAGGAGTTTCGGGCCGGCCTCGGACTGATTCGGGTGGCCGAATCGACCTTGACTGCCATTGCCTATTATCACCTCGGTCTGTTTGCGGCCGACAGCCTCGGAATCGTCTCCGCGATTGTTCCGAGCGTCCTCATCGGCATTCCTCTGGGCGCCTACCTCATCCGGCGACTCGACGCTGAAACGTTTCGCCGCGTGTGCATGAGTTTCGACGTCTGGATCGTCGGATTCGGTCTTTCCCGGGTATTGATCGATTTGAAACTGGCGCATGGCGCGTTGGCGTACGGTCCGATGGCCGTTGCGATTGTGCTCGATGCCTGGCTGCTGCACGTCTTTTTCAGCACGAGGGGAAAGGCGAAAGCGGCCCTCGCCCGCGCCTAAAGCCGATCATGTATCTCTACGACGAAATCGACCAGAAGCTCGTCGACGAGCGCGTCGTGCAGTTTCGCGACCAGACGCGCCGTTTCCTCGCCGGCAAGCTCTCGGAGGACGAGTTCCGCGCGCTGCGCCTCCGAAACGGCCTCTATATCCAGCGCTACGCGCCGATGCTCAGGATCGCGATCCCGTACGGGTTGTTGTCGACCAAGCAGTTGAGAAAGCTCGCGCATATCGCCCGCAAGTACGATCGCGGCTACGGCCATTTCAGCACGCGCCAGAACCTCCAGTTGAACTGGCCGAAGCTCCCGCAGGCGCCGGACATCCTCGCCGAGCTCGCCACCGTGCAGATGCACGCGATACAGACCTCGGGCAATTCCTTCCGCAATATCACCACCGACCATTTCGCCGGCGTCGCGCAGGACGAGATCGTCGATTCCTTCGTCTGGTGCGAGATCATCCGCCAGTGGTCCACGTTCCATCCCGAGTTCTCCTACCTCCCCCGCAAGTTCAAGTTCGCGGTAAACGGCGCAAGATCGGACCGTGCGGCAGTCGCGGTGCACGACATCGGACTGCACGCGCTCAAAGATGAGAAGGGCGAGGTGGGGTTCCGCGTGCTGGCCGGAGGAGGCCTGGGCCGCACGCCGGCGATCGGATTTGTCATCCGGGAATTCCTGCCCTGGCGGCACCTGCTCACGTATGTCGAGGCCATCCTGCGGGTTTACAACCGCTACGGGCGGCGCGACAACATCCACAAGGCGCGCATCAAGATCCTGGTGAAGGAACGCGGCCCCGAAAAATTCCGCGAGGAAGTCGATGCCGAGTGGGCGCACCTGAAGGACGGTCCCGCGACCCTCATCCCCGAGGAGATCACCCGCGTCGAAAGCCGGTTTACGCGCCCGAACTACCTGCCGCTCCCGGCGACCGATCGCGGCCTCCAAACGGCGCTTGCGTCCGATCGGGCGTTCGCGAACTGGCACAAGCGCAACGTCCATCCGCACAAGAAGCCGGGTTACGCCGCGGTGACGCTCTCGCTCAAGAAAACCGGCGTGCCGCCGGGGGACGTCACCGCCGAACAGATGGATAGAATCGCCGATCTCGCCGACCGCTATGCGTTCGGCGAGCTGCGCGTGTCGCACGAGCAGAACCTGATCTTTGCCGACGTGCAGCTGTCCGATCTGTACTCGCTGTGGCACGAGGTGAAGGCGCTCGGATTCGCCACGCCCAACGTCGGTTTGCTGACCAACATTATCTGCTGCCCGGGCGGCGACTTCTGCTCGCTCGCCAACGCCAAGTCGATCCCGGTCGCCGAAGCCATCCAGCAGCGCTTCGACGATCTCGACTACCTGCACGATATCGGCGAGATCGACCTCAACATCTCCGGCTGCATGAACGCTTGCGGCCACCATCACGTCGGCCACATCGGCATTCTCGGCGTCGACAAGAGAGGCGAGGAGTGGTATCAGATCGAGATCGGCGGCAACCAGGGTGAAATCCGGCCCGGCCGCGGCGCCTCCCTCGGCAGGGTCATCGGACCTTCCTTTGCGCGCGCCGAGGTTCCCGACGTGATCGAAAAGCTGATCGAGTGCTACCTCGTGCGCCGGGACAGCGACGCCGAGCGCTTCATCGACGTGGTGCACCGCATCGGCGTCGAACCCTTCAAGGAATCCGTATATGGCAACGCTGATCAAAGAGCGGCGCATCGTCGCGGACAGCTGGCATCTGCTTGAGCGCGGACCGAAGGGCGAATTGCCCGAGGTCCCTGCGCGAGGCGAGGTCATCATCCCGCTCCCGCTGTGGCTCGCGCGCCGCGAGGATTTTCTCGCCTATCCCGGCAAGCTCGGAGTGTGGCTCGATGCCAACGAGGGGCCGGAAGCGCTCGCCGATGATGTGCAGCGCTTCCCCCTTATCGCCGTAAACTTCCCCAAGTTCGGCGACGGCCGCGGCTACTCGATTGCGCGCCTTTTGCGCGAGCGCTACCGCTTCAAGGGCGAGCTGCGCGCGATCGGCGATGTCCTGCACGATCACTTGTTTTTCATGGAGCAGTGCGGCTTCGACGCCTTCGCCCTTCGCGAAGACCAGGACGCGCAAGAAGCGCTCTCCGTATTCGACACCTTCAGCGACAGCTACCAAGCGTCCGTGCTGCGGCCAGTGCCGCTTTTCCGCCGCCGCCTGGCCGCGGGCAAGTCATGACTGAAACGCTGAAGCACAAGCTCGCCGAGCTCGAGCGCCTGCTGGTGCGCGTCGCGATCGAGCACGCGCCCGCCGCTCTCGCTTCAAGCCTGTCCGCCGAGGACATGGTGATTGCCGATGCGATCCTGCGGTACAAGCTCGGCATCGAGATCTTCACTCTCGACACGCAAAGGCTGCACGCCGATACGCTCAACGTGATCGCGGCGATCCGCGCGCGCTACGGCTACGACGTACGCGTGTTCCGTCCCGACCCTGAGGCTGTCTCCGAGTACGTCCTGACATTCGGCCGCGACGCCTTCTACGAAAGCACGGAGCTGCGCAAGCGCTGTTGCCATATCCGCAAGGTCGAACCGCTCGATCGCGCACTCGAGGGCAAGGAAGCCTGGATCACCGGTCAGCGCCGCGACCAGGCGGTCACGCGCTCCGAGCTCAAGGTGCAGGAATACGATGCGGCGCGCGGCATGGTGAAATTCAATCCCCTTGCCGACTGGAGCGAGGGCGAGGTGTGGGCTTGCATCCGCGCCTTCGACGTCCCGTATAACGCGCTGCACGACCAGGGCTACCGCTCCATCGGCTGCGCACCGTGCACCCGCCCCACCGTCGCGGGCGAGGACGTGCGCGCCGGGCGCTGGTGGTGGGAGAAGCCCGAGGCACGCGAATGCGGGCTGCACGTCGAGCCTGATGGACGGCTGGCGCGGTCGAAAACGGAAGTGCCGGCGTGAGCGCAGTGCTTGAATCGCCGCGCGCCGGGCGCGCGGCGCTCCCTGTCCGCAGTCATCTCGACTGGCTCGAATCCGAGGCGATCTTCATCCTGCGCGAGGTCGCGGGCGAATGCGCGAACCCGGTGCTGTTCTTCTCCGGTGGCAAGGATTCGATCGTGCTGCTGCGCCTGGCCGAGAAGGCTTTCCGTCCCGCGAAGTTTCCGTTTCCGCTCATGCATATCGACACCGGGCACAATTTCCCGGAGGTGATCGCACTCCGCGATGCCCGTGCAGCGGAGCTCGGCGAGCGGCTCATCGTGCGCTCGGTCGAGGACTCGATGCGCCGCGGGACGGTAAAGCTTCGCCGCTCCGACCAAAGCAGGAATGCCGCGCAATCTGTGACCCTGCTGGAGGCGATCGCGGAGTTCGGCTTCGACGCCGCCATCGGCGGAGCCCGCCGCGACGAGGAAAAGGCGCGCGCCAAGGAACGGGTGTTTTCCTTCCGCGACGAATTCGGCCAGTGGGATCCGAAGAACCAACGCCCGGAGCTGTGGAACCTCTACAACACCCGCGTGGCGAAGGGCGAGCACATGCGCGTGTTCCCGATCAGCAACTGGACCGAGCTCGATGTATGGCAGTACATCGCGCGCGAGCGGCTCGCCGTGCCCTCGATCTATTATGCGCACCGCAGGCCCGTGGTGCGCAGGAACGGCCTGCTCGTGCCGGTTACCGACATCACCCTGCCGCGCGAAGGCGAGAAGGTGGAAGAGCTTTCGGTGCGCTTCCGCACCGTGGGCGACGTCAGCTGCACCTGTCCAGTGGAATCCGTGGCTTCCACGCCGACCGAGATCGTCGCCGAGACGGCGCTGACCACGATCACCGAGCGCGGAGCGACACGCATGGACGATCAAACTTCGGAAGCCTCCATGGAGCGGCGCAAGAAGGAGGGGTACTTCTGATATGAGCTTGCTCGGTGAAATCGAGCGAAATCCGCCGGCCGTTGAAGACCGCGGAGTCTTGCGTTTCATCACCGCGGGCAGCGTCGACGACGGCAAGAGCACACTGATCGGGCGGCTGCTGCACGATACGCGCGCCATATTCGAGGACCAGCTCGCCGCAGTCGCGCGCGCTTCGCAGAAACGCGGCCAGGAAGACATCGACCTGTCGCTCCTCACCGACGGACTGGAAGCCGAGCGCGAGCAGGGCATCACCATCGACGTCGCCTACCGCTATTTCGCCACGCCCCGGCGCAAGTTCATCATCGCCGATACGCCCGGCCACGAGCAGTACACCCGCAACATGGTGACCGGCGCCTCCAGCGCAGACGCAGCGGTGATTCTGGTCGATGCGCGCGAGGGCGTGCTGCCGCAAACGCGGCGCCACACCTACATCGCTCACCTGCTCGGCGTGCGACACATCGTGGTCGCCGTGAACAAGATGGATCTCGTCGGTTCCGACGAGGCAACATTCGAACGCATCCGCAGGGATTTTCTCGCCTTCGCCTCGGCGCTCGGCATCGCCGATCTGCGCTTCATCCCGATCTCCGCTCTGCGCGGCGACCTCGTCGTGGAACGCGGCGAGCACATGAGTTGGTATCGAGGCCCCACTCTGCTTGCGGCGCTCGAGGAAATCGACGTGGCCGACGAGGCCGACGCGCTGCCGTTCCGCTTTCCGGTGCAGCTCGTGGTGCGCCCCGGCGCAGGGACGGATTTCCGGGGCTACGCCGGCAGGCTCGAATCGGGCGTGCTTGCCTCGGGCGACGAGGTGCTGGCTTTGCCCTCCGGACACCGCAGCATCGTCAAGGACATCGTTTCGCTCGGAAAATCGCTGCCGGTTGCGGTCGCGGGCGATTCGGTGATCCTGGTGCTTGCCGAAGACATCGATATTTCCCGGGGCGATCTGCTCGCGGACCCGGTCCATCCGCCGCAATCGGCAAAAACCATCCAAGCGCGGATCTGCTGGTTGTCGTCGGAGTCCCTCGACGCCCGGACGCTGCCCGCTGCGCGTTGCGTTCTCAAGCACACCACGCGCAGCGTGAAAGCAAGACTCACTTCGATCAACTCGCGCGTCGATGTCGACGCGCTCCTGCAGCAGGCAAAGCCCGCGGGTCTGGCGATGAACGACATCGCGCAGGTCACCCTGACGCTCGCCCAGCCGCTTTTCGTCGATTCCTACGAGTTGAACCGGGCCACCGGTTCCTTTATCCTGATCGACGAAACCGCCAACCAGACCGTGGCCGCGGGAATGATCGATGGGTAAAGTCTATCTAGTCGGCGCCGGCCCCGGCGCACCGGACCTGCTCACTCTGCGCGCGGCGGAAATTCTCAAGCGCGCCGAGTTGGTCTTCCACGATGCGCTCGTGCACACGCAGACGCTCGCACTCGCCGTGTGCGCGAGGAAAATTCTCGTAGGCAAGCGCAGCGGCCGCCATTCGACCGCCCAAAGCTTCATAAACAAGCGGCTGGTGGACGCCGCCCGCAGCCACGCTGTCGTGGTGCGCCTGAAGGGAGGCGACCCCATGCTTTTCGGCCGCGCGCAGGAGGAAATCGACGCGCTGCGCAAGGGAGGAGTCGATTTCTAGATCGTCCCGGGAGTGACCGCCGCGACGGCCGCGAGCGCCGAGCTCGGCGTATCGCTCACCCGCCGCGGCCTTGCCCGGCACGTCGTTTTTGTAACACCCCGCGCAGGCAAAGGCGAGCGCGAGAACGATTGGGCGGCGAGCGTGCTCGCGGCCGATACCGCAGTCATCTACATGGGCGCGGGGCTCGCCGAGGCAATCAGAGCGGAATTGATCGGGCGCGGCAAGCCGGAGGCCACGCCGCTCGTTCTGGTGGAAAGCGCGACGCTTCCGGAGCAGCGCACCCTGCGCGGAACGCTGGCGGACCTGCCTGCACTGGCGCTTGCTGCCGGCGGCCCTGCGGTGCTGCTCCTCGGCGAAGTGCTGAGGGACGCGCTTGCGGATCGCGCACTCGTCGCTATCCCGGAAATCCGGGCCTGTCTCAGGCGGGCCTGAGCGCGAGAAAAACCGCCCAGATCGAGAGCGCCACGAACGCGGCGAGTGTCCACTCCGGAATGCTGAATGAAAGCAGCGTCCAGTCGACCGCGCCGCATTCCCCTGAGCCGCGCAGGACGCGACCCAGTCCTTCTATCGGACCGAAGGTCGAGAGCAGATGATCGAGCGCGGGACCGCAGGCGGGCCGCTTCTCCGGCGGCAGGTGCTGCAGCCACACGTGCCGCCCCGCGACCGCGATGCCGATTGCCGCGATGAAAGCGATGACCCCGCCGTAGAGCCCTGCGCCGAGCCTGCCTGCCGGGTGATGGATGGCAGCGACAAGGAACGCGACGCCGAGCGCAAAGAGGAGAATCCTCTGGATGATGCACAAGGGACAGGGCTCGAGCCCGGCGACGAACTGCAGGTAATAGCCGAAGCCGAGCAGGCCCGCACAGACGAGAAATCCGACGAGGTTTCCGATTCGTCGGGAAAACAAGAGTCTGGTCATGGGGGGAGAGCCTAGCATCGACCCGCGTTTTTGGGTACCGGCCCCAATGACGTTAGAATGCCCCAAGCAGCCCCATGCCCGCCGTTTTCAGGGAGCCGAGAGTTGAGAGCGCAGCTTGCCCGCCAAGAAGACCTGGGCCTTACCCGTGCCGAGTTTTCGGTTCTGGCTCGGCTCTCTACCCCGGCGAAAATCCAGGGGTTTCTCGACGCGCTGCCCTCCAATTTCGAAATCGGCGGCCAGACCAGCCTGCCGGTGCGCGAAGTGCTGCGCCAGCGCCGGGCTCACTGCATCGAGGGGGCCATGCTGGCGGCCTGCGCGCTGTGGGTCCACGGCGAGCCGCCTCTGCTCATGGACCTCCGAGCCGAGCGCGACTACGACCACGTCGTCGCGCTGTTCCGCCGCAGCGGCTGCTGGGGTGCAATCTCGAAAACCAATCCGCCCTTGCTGCGCTGGCGCGACCCGGTGTACCGAAGCCTGCGCGAGCTGGCGATGTCCTACCTGCACGAGTACGCCAACGATCGCGCCCAGAAAACCCTGCGCAGCTACTCGCGCCCTTTCGACCTGCGCGGGCTGGATCCCAAGGTCTGGGTCACCAACGGGAAAAACTGCTGGGAGGTGGGCGAAGCGGTCGACGAGATACGCCACTATCGTCTGGTGACGAAAAGGCAGGCGCGGGCGCTGCGCCTGCGCGATGCCATGGAGCGCAAGGCGGGCGCCCTGCTCGAGCACCGGCCGCCGCGAAAACGGTAGACCGGCGGTTCAGGCGATTTCCCGCGCCTGGCGCACGCTCTGGATCAGCGAGGTGCGCATGAGGAATTGCTTGTGGAGGCCGGGATCGGCGGCCGAGCGGCGTAGTTTGTCGAAATTGTCCTGGCGTACTTTCGGATCGCGCTCCTCGAGCCTCTTCTTGTTCGCGACGGTTTGCTGCTGCACGAACTCCATGTTGATCGGCCGCCGGCGACGCTCGTAACGGTCGAGCAATTCCTCGTTCGCCTGCCCGCTCACGACGCGATGCAGCGTATCGGCAAGCTCCATCGCGTCGTGGATGCCGCAGTTCAGGCCGAGGCCCCCGACCGGATTGTTGACGTGCGCGGCATCACCCGCAAGGAACACGCGGCCCTTGCGGAAGGATTTCGCCACGCGCTGGTGCACGCGGTAAATGTTCCGGTGCGCGACCAGCTCCATCGGGTGATCTTCACAGAGCTTTCGCAGCCGCCTGCGCATCGAGCCTTCAGAAAACGCCTCCTCGTCCGTCTCGTTTTCCCGGGTCGGAAACACCGCGCGCCAGCGTCCCTTCAGATCGTCGCCCATGACCTTGAAGAGGTTGGTCCACTCCTCCGGATCGGAGATGTAGCTGCGCGGGCAGCAGCCCAGCGCCGCCTGGAAGTCGAACAGGGTCGTGAGCACCAGGAACCGCTCGGGCCAGGTGTAGCCTTCGAATTCGATATCGAGACATTTGCGCACCGTGCTGCGCCCGCCGTCGCAGCCGATCACGTAGTCGAAGACGCGGCGCTCCGCGCCCTCCGTCGTGACGCGGGCGCCTGTGGAGTCCTGGGCGACGTCGGTGACGCTCGTTCCGAGTCGAAGCTCGACGTTCGGCATCGCGGCAAGCCTGCGCAGGCCGAGCTTGGACAGCTTGTGCTGCTCGGTCTGAACGACGTAGGGGTAGGGCGTCTCGCCGCGCAGCACCTCGTGATCGAACTCCGCGACGAGCGTCTTCGTCGCGCCGTCCCAGAACTGGAAGTAACGCGCGACGAGGCCCAACGACTGGAACTCTTCGAGGAGCCCGAGCTCGGCGAGCATCTCGAGCGTGGACGGGTGCGTGGTGGCTGCGCGCGGGCTGTGGTCGATTTCGCGCTCCGCCTCGAAGAGCGCGACCTGCATGCCTTTGCTTGCACAGGCGATCGCCGCGACGACGCCGACCGGGCCCGCGCCGACGATGCAGACCCGTGCCGTCATGGGACCGGGTCGGCGGTCAGTGCGTCCCGGACTGCCCGCCCGCCGCCGGCAGCGCTTCGCCGCTCGCCCGCTTCGAGTGGTCCTCGGCGAGCAGCAGATACATCGCCGGGACGACGAAGAGCGTGAACAGCGTCCCGATGGCGACACCGGTTGCGATCACCAGCCCCATGTTGAAGCGGCTCACCGCACCCGCACCGCTCGCGATGAGAAGCGGAACGACGCCGAGCACCATCGCGCCGGTGGTCATCAGGATCGGGCGCAGCCGGATTCCGGCCGCCTTTTCGACCGCCTCGCGCTTGGACTGGCCCTGTCTCTGCAGGTTGTTGGCGAACTCGACTATCAGGATGCCGTGCTTGCTGATGAGGCCGATGAGCGTCACCAGCCCCACTTTGGTATAGATATTGAGGCTCACCGCGCCGATGCCGAGAGTGCCGAAAAGGTTTACGAAGATGAGTGCTCCGCAGATCGACATCGGCACCGAGATGAGGATGATGATCGGGTCGCGGAAGCTCTCGAATTGCGCTGAGAGCGCGAGAAAAATGATGATGAGAGCGAACAGGAGAGTGAAGAGCAGCGCGCTCGATTCCTGGATGTACTGCCGCGACGGGCCCGCGTAATCCACCGAGTAGCCCTGCGGTAACGTGCGCGCGGCGAGGTTCTGCATGTAAGCGATCGCCTCGCCCTGGGTCACGCCGATGAATGGCACGCCGGAGATCGTCGCCGCGTTCTGCTGCTGGAAGCGGTTGAGCGCCTGTGGGATCGTCTTGGTCGTGATGTGCACCACGGTCGAGAGCGGGATGGCCTCGCCGTTCCCGGCGCGGATATAGGTGTCGCCCAGCTGTTCAGCATTCAACCGGTCCGCCTGCTGGATCTGGGGAATGACCTTGTAGGCACGATCGTGAAAGCTGAAATAGTTGACGTAGCCGCCGCCGACTAGAGACGACAGCGCCGCGCCGACGTCCTTCATGGTGAGCCCGAGCTGCGCCGTCAATTCCCGGTCGATGACGATCGTCGATTGCGGCAGGTCGTAGCGGAGATCGTTGTCGACGAAGAAGAACATTCCGCTTTTTTGCCCTTCCTGCGCGAGCAAGGACGCGACATCGTTCAGGCGCTCGAACGGCTCCGTGGTCTGGATCACGAACTGCACCGGAAATCCGAACGCGCCAGGCAGCGCCGGGGGCTGGAAAATTGCGGCGCGCAAACCTGCTATCTGCTCCAGCTCCTTCTGAACGACCGGCAGAAGCTTCGTCGAGGTCGCCTTGCGCTCGCTCCAGGGCTTCAGCACCATGCCGCCGATCGTCTGCCCCGGAACGTCGATCTGGAACACGTGGTCGGTCTCAGGGTGTTTGACGAAGGTTTCGTAGATCTGGCGGGTATAAGGCTGCCGCTGCTGCAGCGTCGAGTTGGGCGCAGCCTGCGCGGAGACGATCAGTACGCCCTGGTCTTCCTGCGGCGCGAGTTCGTCCTTTGCGGTTGCCCACAGGAAATAGATGCAGCCCAGAACGACGAGCGAGAATACGGTGGTCACAGGCACCCAGTTGAGCGTTCCGTGCAGCAGACGCTCGTAGCGCCGGTGCAGCGCGTCGAAAGTGCGGTCGAGCAGCAGCACGAGCTTCGCGTCCCAGCTGGTCGCGCTCGGGTCGTGCGGCTTGAGCAGCCTGGCGCACATCATGGGCGACAGCGTCAGTGCGACGACAGCCGATACGGTTACCGCGCCGACGAGCGTGACGGCGAACTCGGTGAAAAGAGCTCCGGTGAGCCCGGTCAGGAATATGATCGGAACGTACACGGCAATCAGCACGATCGTCATCGCGATGATGGGGTTGGCGAGCTCGCGCGCTGCGAGGATCGCGGCCTGCCCGGGCTGCATGCCCTCTTCCAGATGTCGGTTGACGTTCTCGACCACGATGATGGCGTCGTCGACGACCAGGCCGATCGCGAGCACCAGGGCGAGCAGCGTCAGCAAATTGATCGAATACCCGAGCGCGAACATGACGGTGAAGGTGCCGACGAGTGACAGCGGTATTGCCACCGTCGGAATTAGCACCGAGCGCACCGAACCCAGGAAGGCGAACACCACCAGCGTCACGATGAAAAGCGCCTGGACCAGAGTCCAGATGACCTCCTCGATCGCGCTGTTCACGAACTTGGTCGAGTCGTAGACGATCTCGCCCTGCAGGCCCTGCGGCAGCTGCGCCTTGATGTCGGGGAACACGTTGCGCACGCGCGCTATCACCTCGAGCAAATTCGCCGCGGGCGCGACCTGGATCCCGATGTAGACGGCCTTCTTTCCGTCGAAGCCGACCTCCGACTCGTAGTCCTCGGCGCCGAGCGTCACGTTGGCGACGTCGTTCAACCTGACGACCGCACCGCCTTGCTGCTTGATGACGAGGTTCTTGAACTGCTCGACGGTGCGAACGTCGGTCGACGCGGTGAGGTTTACCTGGACCATCTGGCCCTTGGTCGCGCCCACCGCCGACAGGAAGTTGTTGGCGGCGAGCGCCGCGCTCACGTCGGCCGCAGTGAGGTTGTAGGCCGCAAGCTTGTCCGGATCGAGCCAGGCGCGTAGCGCGAAAAGCTTCGCGCCCAGGATTTGAGCCGTCTGCACGCCTTCGACCGCCTGGAGCTTCGGCTGGACCACGCGGATCAGGTAGTCGGTGATCTTGTTGGGCGCGAGCACGTCGCTCGCGAAGCCGATGTACATCGCTGCGATCGTTTGTCCGACCTGGACCGTGAGCACGGGCTGCTGCGAGCCCGGCGGGAGCTGGTTGAGGACCGCGTTGACCTTGGTATTGATCTCGGTGAGCGCTTTGTCGACGTCGTAGTTGAGCCTGAGCGCGGCCGTGATGGTGCTCACGCTCTGCCGGCTGACCGAGCTCATGTAGTCGATTCCGCTCGCCTGCGCGATCGAGTTTTCGAGCGGCGTGGTGATGAAGCCGGCGACGAGCGCCGGGTCCGCGCCGACGTAGGTCGTGGTCACGGTCACCACTGCGTTCTGCGTTCGCGGGTACTGCAGGACCGGAAGGAGCCCGATCGAGCGCAGACCGAGCACGAGCAGCGTCAGACTCACGACCGTCGCAAGGACCGGCCGCTCGATGAAAATATCGGTGAATTTCCTCATCCGGACCCCCTATTGGTCCTTGGGTTGCGGTGCCGGCTCGTTCGTCGGCTGGATAGAGTTGTTGACGACCACCGGAAATCCCGAACGCAGCTTGATTTGCCCGGCGGTGACCACCGTGTCTCCCTCCTTGATGCCCGAAAGGATCGCGACCTGGTCGCCGCGTGCCTCGCCGGTCGTCACGAACTTCTGTTGCGCGACAAGCGCGACTTTCTCGTCCTTCCCCTTGCTCTCTTCCACGACGAACACGGTGTCTCCGTAGGGGTTGTAGGAGACCGCGGTCTGCGGCAGCGTGAGGAAACGCTGCGGTCCGCCGGAGGCGAGCACCACCGTGGCGAACATTCCGGGAAGCAGGCCTTGCTTCGGATTGCGCACGGTCGCGCGCACCTGTACGTTGCGAGTCGCAGGATCCACCTTGGGATCGATCGAGGTCACCTCCCCGGGAAACTGCTGGCCCTGGAATGCGTCGGCTTTCAGGATGATTTTCTGCCTGAGCACGATCTTGCCGAGCGATTTTTGCGGCGCGTAGAAATCCACGTACACGGGGTCGAGCGCCTGCAGGGTGACGAGCTTCGTCCCGGCATTGACGTACTGTCCGACGTCCACCGCGCGGATTCCGAGCCGCCCCCCAAAGGGCGCGCGAACGAGTTTTTTGTTGAGCAGGGCCTGCTGCTCGGCGACCTGCGCCCTCGCGCTCTTCAAGCTCGCCGCGTCGGCATCCACCACCGCCTGGCTCACCGCTTGTATCTCCAGCTGCTTCTTGTCGCGCTCGTAGATGGTTTCCGCGAGCTCGGCGGCCGCCGCAAGCGAACGCAGTCTCGCCAGGTCCGACTCGGCGTTGAGCTGAACCAGCGGCGCGCCCGCCTCGACCGCCTGACCCGACTGGAAGTGGATGGCGGTGATGACCCCCGGCAATTCGGGCGCGATGTCCGCGCCGCGCACCGCGCGAAGCGTTCCGACCGCCTGGAACTCGCCCTGCCATTCCGTGAACTGCGCCTTGGCCGTCGAGACGGTCTGAGGCGGAATGCCCTGCGCGGAGATGTTCTTGCGTATTGCGGCTCCCAGGAACGCCTTGAAACCGAATAGCCCGCCGAACAACACCCCGACGGCCACCAACATGATGATCATGCGCTTGGTCATGAATGCGACTCCCTACGATTCCTCATTTTCAGTTTGCGGTTTTCGCGGGAAGGAGGCCCTGCCCCTCGCGCTCCCACCAGCCGCCGCCCAGCGCCTGGAAGAGCGCCGCAGTGTCCGCGTAGCGCACCGCCTGCGCCTGAACGAGACCGATCTTCGCCTGTTCGTACTGGCGCTGCGCGTTGTAGAGCGCGAGATAGCTTGCCGAGCCGAACCGGAGCTGCGCGCGCGTCATTTCGAGGCTTTCGCGCGCCGCAAGCTCTGCATCCGCCTGAGCCTTGAGCGCGACCGCGTCGAACTCCAGGGCAAACAGCACGTCGGCGACGTTCTGGAACGCGCCGAGCACGGTCTGCTGATACTGCGCGAAGGCCTGGTCGTACGCGGCTTGTGCGCCGCGCTTCCTCGCTTGGAGCTGCCCCGCGTGGAAAATCGGCTGGAGCAGGCTGGCGCCGATGTTCCAGACCTGAGTGCCCGGGTCGAACAGCTTGGACGCGCCGGTCGAGGCGTTGCCGTAGCTGCCGCTCAAGGTCAGCTGCGGAAACATGAGCGCCTGTGCCACCCCGATGCGCGCGTTCGTCTGGCGCAGAACGGTTTCTGCCGCGCGGATGTCCGGCCGCTGGCGCACGAGGTCCGAGGGCAGGCTGACCGGGAGGTTCTGAGGCAGCTGGAACGCCGAAAGATCGAGCTCGGGCAGCCGCGCCTCGTCCGGAAATTTGCCGATCAGCACCGCAAGCTGATTGCGGGTCTGCGCGAGGGCCTTCTCGAGCGGCGGCAGGTTCGCGCGCGTCTGCGCAAACTGCGCGCGCTGCGCGAGCACGTCCGAGCGCGAAATGGCGCCGAGCTCGAATTGCTTCTCGACCAGCTGCAGCTGGCGCTCCTGCGAATCGACGATATCGCGCGTCGCGCGGATCTGCTCGCGGAGCGACGCCTCGCGGAACGCGGTGGTCGCGATGTTCCCCGTCAGCGAAAGGTAGGTTGCCTCGAGCTGAAAGCGCTGGAAGTCTATGCCCGCCTGCAACGCCTCGAGCTCGCGCCGCGCCCCGCCCGCCACGTCGATGGCGTAGGACACGTTGACCGAAGCGTTGTACAGGTTGAAGGGGCTGATGGTGCCGGCCGGATTGCCGAAGGACGCGCCGGAAATGCGCTGGCGCCTCGCCGACAAGCCCGCGTCGACGCTCGGGTAGAGCACCGCGTACTGGGCGTTCAGGTTCTCCTCGGCCTGGCGGAGCGCGGCCTGCGCCGCGGCGAGCGTCGGATGGCCGCCGAGCGCCGTGCGCATGAGATCGTCGAGCTCGGGCGAACCGAAAAGAGTCCACCACTCGGCGGAGATCCTTGCCCCGACCTCGAAGCGCTGCGCTTCTCCTCCGCGCACCGGGGCTGCTTCGGTCCGCTCGGGCTGCGACCGCTCGGTATAGGCGCTGCCGGCAGGAGCGGCCGGTGCGCTGTAGTCGGGGCCCACCGCACAGGCCGCGAGAAAAGCGGCCGTCGCGGCGATCGCAAAGCTGCGGAGCGTGACGGGAACGGTCATCTCTTGTCTCTTGCGTGCTTTCCCTTGCGTTCCGGGCCGAGGCCGACGACGAGAGCGCGGACCGCCTCCCGCAACTGGCGGTGTGCCTTGGCTTCTCCCCCGGAACCTCCGTGGAAAAAATGGTCGCGCAAGGCCGTGTTGAAGCTCACGGCGAGCATGAGGTCGGCGACCGTCTCGGGCACCGCGGCGGGCAGCACCCGCCCGAGCTGCTGCTCGGCGTGCAGATAGGCAGCGATCACCGCGGTCGTGCGCGCCGGACCCATCGAGCGCTCGTGCATCATGCTGCGAACGCGCCCAAGCAGTTCCTGGTCGGCGAAAAGCGAGCAAACGAGCGGCGCGATCCGGTGATGAAAGGCGAACGCGCTCTCCAGCACCCGCCCGAGATTCTTCTCAACCGTGTTCTGCCCGACCTGCAGAGGCAGGCCCTGGAGCACCTCGGGGAAATCGCCGAGCTGGTGCAGCACCACCGACAGCATCAGCTCGGCCTTGTCGTGGAAATGGTGGTAGAGCGCGCCTTCGGCGACTTTTGCCGCGCGCGCGATGTCGCGCGTGGTAACGCAACCGAGCCCCTGCGAGCACAGCAGCCGCTCGGTCGCACCGATGAGCTTTTCCCTCTGGGCGATCGCCGGAGAACGGGAACTGACGCGGGCTGCAGCAGGCCTTGCCATGCGGGATCGGGCGGGAGAAGAGTTCGAATTGAGCAAACGCTCACGAATTATGAGCGATTGCTCAACACCATGTCAAGCGGGCGGCGGCCCTGCTAATCAGGCCGCGACACGGCTCTTCTGTTTCTGCTGCGCGGCCTTCGCGTGCATCGAGGCGTAGGCCTCATGCGCCGCGGCTTCCGCGTCGCCGACGTGCACCGGCATTCCCATGTCGGAGAGCACCGAGCCGAGCGCCGACAGGCACAGCATCACGTTGTCCGGCCGGCAGGAATAGCCCATGATGCCGATGCGCCAGATCTTGCCGGCGAGCGGGCCCAGCCCCGCGCCGATCTCGATGCTGAATTCGTTGAGCAGCGTCTTCCGCACTTCGGCTTCGTTCACCCCTTCCGGGCAACGCACCGCGTTCATCTGCGGCAACTGGTGCTGCTCCTTCACCAGGAATTTGAGCCCCATCGCTTCGAGCCCGGCCTTCAGCGCATTGTGATGGCGCTGGTGGCGCGCCCAGGCGTTTTGCATGCCTTCGTCGCGCAGCAAGAGCAGCGCCTCGTGCAGGCCGAAGAGCGAGTTGGTCGGCGCGGTGTGGTGATAGGTGCGGTTTGACGCACCCCAGTAGCCGAGCAGGAGGTTCATGTCCATGAACCAGGAGCGGATCTTGTCCTTGCGCACTTTGACGTGGTCGACCACGCGCTCGGAGAAGGACACCGGCGACAGTCCCGGCGTGCACGAGAGGCACTTCTGGCTCGCCGAATAGATCGCGTCGATCTCCCACTCGTCCACGCACACGGGCGAGCCGCCGAGCGTGGTCACCGCATCGACGATCGCGAGCGCGTCGTGCTTGTGCGCGATGCTCACCAAAGTCTTCGCGTCCGACTGTACGCCGGTCGAGGTTTCGCCGTGCACGAAAGCGACCACGCGGACGTCGCGGTTTTTCTTCAGCGCGTCCTCGAGCTTGTGCGGATCGACGGGGGCGCCCCACTCGTCCTCGACGACGATCGCCTTGCCGCCCACGCGCTCGACGTTCTCGATCATGCGCCCGCCGAACACGCCGTTCCTGCACACGATCACCTTGTCGCCGGGGCGCACGAGGTTCACGAAGCAGGACTCCATCCCGACCGAGCCCGGGCCCGAGATCGGGAAGGTGAGCGGGTTCTTGGTCTGATAGACGTAGCGCAACAGCCCCTTGAGTTCTTCCATCATCTCGACGAAGACCGGATCGAGATAGCCGATCGCCGGCTGGCTCATGGTGGTGAGCACGCGCGGGTGGATCTCGGTCGGACCCGGACCCATGAGCGTTCTCTGCGGCGGATGGAACGAGCTGATGCGTTTGGCGGGGGCGAAATCGTTCATGGCTTCCCTTCCCGAAAAGGGCGACCCGAAGAGAATGTCGTCGGGACGCGATTTGACCTTCACCGGCTTCTTGGCGGAAGCCTCGTTGAGCACTTCGACGGCTTGAATCCCGCCCTCGGTGACGCGCTCGACCTCGGTCGCCCAGCGCGCCGGCACATAGCCGGACTTGACCCAGTTGTTGACGACCGCGCGATCGAGCCGGAAGGCGCGCGCGACTTCGGCTTGGCTGCCGAAGATTTCTACGAGGCGAGCCGCGCAGTTCATATGCTTATCGCTAGTATGTCAACCTTATTTTGACAAATCAAGAACCCCCTAGTCCAAATGCATCCCGATCCGCCTGATCAAGCTGCCAAAACGCTCGAATTCCGTCCGCAGGAGCTTCTCGTATTCCTCCGGCGTCGTGCCTACGGGCTCCATGCCGATCCCTGCCATGCGCTCGACCACCTCCGGCGATTTCACCGCGTCGTTCGCTGCACGGTTGAGCCGCGCGACGATCTCGCGCGGGGTGCGCGAGGCGACGAACACGCCGAGCGGGGCCGCCATGTCGAAACCGGGCGCCACCGTCTCAGCGACCGTCGGGACCTCGGGCGTGAGGTTTGAGCGCCGCGCCATGCTGAAGGCGAGCACGCGCAGCTTTCCGCTCTTGATCGCTCCGGCCGCGGCCGGGTAGCCGATAAAACCGAGCTGAACGTCGCCCGCGATCATCGCCGGAACCGACTGGCCGGCGCCTTTGAAAGGCACGTGGGTGAAATCGGCTCCGGTATCGGCTTTGAAGAGCTCCATCGTGATGTGATGGATCGAGCCGTTACCTGAAGAGGCGTAAGGCATCGGGTTTTTTCTCGATTTGGCGGCCGCCACCAGCTCGGCGACCGAGCTGGCGGACACCGACGGATGCACCACCAGCCACATCGGCACCACCACCGCGAGCGACACGGCTTGAAGATCGCGGAACGGGTCATAGGGCAGCGACTTGTAGAGGTGTGGCGCCGTGGTGATCACGCTGCTGTCGCTGATCAAGACCGTGTAGCCGTCGGGCGCGGACTTGGCGGTAAGGTCCGCCGCAATCGTGCTGCCCGCCCCGGGGCGGTTCTCGACGACGAACTGCTGGCCGAATGCGTCGCCCCACTTTGCCGCGAGCATGCGCGCGAGCGTGTCCGGATTGCCCCCGGGCGCGAGTCCCACGAGGACGCGCACGGGTTTTTGCGGCCAGGCCGGAGCCTGCGCGAGGACCGGTCCGTGCAGCGCGGTGGCGATCAATGCGAGCAGGGACGCGAAGCGGTTCATCGGGGAGGGAAGACCGGCTCAGACCTCGGAGTGTACGCGCAACAGGTTCGGGATCGTTTCCGGCGGCCGGCGGCCGAAGCCGCACTCGGCGGCGATGCCGAAGTCGCCCGCGTATTTCGCCGCGACCGCGATGCGCGCTCGCGTGCCCTCGACTCCGTCCGAGTCGTGCACCAGCCCGAGGAAGAGCTTGGTCCGGCGATGCAGTTTCAGATCGAGTAACGGTGCGAAATAGGCCTCGTCACTGCGATCCACCGGCACCGGCACGTGGATGTAGTCAAGCGGCCGGTCGAGCGACTGGATGAGCCGGTTGTGGACTTCCACCATGTTCGCGGTGCTTTCCGGCTCCTTCCAGTGACGCCCGCCGTAGCTGCCGTAGCAAAGGTGCACACCGAGCTCCGCGTCGCGCGGAACGCGGTTGCAGTGCATCGCGAGGCGCGCGATGACGCCCGCCTTCACATCGGGAAAACTCGCGTGGCGCACGCCTTCCCATTGCCCCATCTCGGTCGAGACGTCCCACTGGATCGCAAGGTCCTTGTGGCGGATCGCCTCGCAGATCTCGTCCACCTCGCGGAAAAGCTGCCCGCGATAGATTGGCTCCACGATCGCGTGGTGCTCATAAACGAGATGTGCATTCAGAAACGCCGCGGTGGTCGGCAGCGAGACCTGAAAGCGCAAGTGCTTCGGCACGGCGCCCTGCTCGCGCAACGCGCAAAGGCTCTTGTAGGAGTCGATCGCGGCTTCGGGATAACCGAGCCTGCCGATGCGGACGTCTTCCGGCCGCACGCCGGCCTTGAGGCGCATGCGCGGCGGCGGCGGCGCGCCGCGCGCAATGACGGCCGAGCCTTTCCAGGTGCGCGTGCCTTCGGTGGGATGGGTGATGCGGCCTCCCGCGGCGACCTCTTGCAGGTCATCTTCGAACGAAGGATCGTCTTCGAGCACGAAACGCAGGCGTGACACCCACGAGGTCCGCGGCCCGGTCTCGCCGTCCGGGATGCGCTTCATGCGGCCGCCAAGGAGCGGCCCCACGGTGCGAAACACTTCCTCGCTGTCTTTCAGACCGACGCTGCCGACGAGCAGCACTTCCCGGGAGGAGGGCGAAACGGGCTTCACGCCCTCAATTGTAATGGGCGCGGAGTGGGCAGGCGGCCGAAAAGGAGGGAACCGGACTAAAGAGCGTGTTTATGTGCGGCGGCTTCGTCGGCTCTCGACGCAAACGCGCGCGCCGGACCGACGCGGCCTACGAGAGGCAGCTTGAGCGCCGGATCGAAAGGATTGATCCCGAAGCTCAAGCCGAGGAGGTTCACTTCGAAGCCTTCGACCGCGCTCGCGGTGAGGCCGGCGAGTCCGAACAGCGAAAACTGGAAGCCGCGTCCGCTCGGGGCGGATCCGACCAGTTTCAGCCCGGAATAGTCCTTGCCGATCGCGGTCGGCGGGAGGTCCGCTTCCAGTTCGGGCACCGCGCGCAATACCCAGGCGGTGAAAGTGTTGGAGTTCGGCCCGGGCCACATGGTGTATTCGCCGGTCCAGGGATAGGAATGCGCGGCCTTGTCGATGCGCGCGATGAGTTCTTCTACGCCCGCGCCGCGTTTTTCGGCGACCAGCTCGGGCACCGATCCGAACCAGCGCATGTCGGGCGCGCGATGCCGCACCACGAGCGCGGTGTCCTGCCAGCGCAGGCGCCAGCCGATGATCTCGTACACCGTGTACTCGGTGGCGGCGGCGGGCTTCGCCGCGATCCAGGTGTGGACGCCGAAAACGCCCCGCCATCCGATGACGCGGGCCGCGTAGACCTGGACGATCGCATCCCGGGCGGTCGCCGGGTCGGGGGCGAGGCCCACCGGATCCCGGCTCGCGGTGCGCCAGTCCTGCGCGGTGACTCGCCCCACCATCGCGGCGGCGAGCGCGACCGCGCCTGCGACGACGAGATAACCGACGATGCCCACGCGACGCCTCATCAATGTTTCATTGCCCGTTTTACAGATAGAGCGTGACAGCTTCATTTCGTTCAACGGGGCCGAAAGAGGGAGGTTGACGCCGCCGAGAGGCGACGGCTGGTAATACTCCGCGTTCGGCGTTCTAGTCGAACGCCTTGTCGCCGTCGCCCGACGTTTTTCCGGTCGCGCGAACCGCAGCGAAATCGAAGAGCTTCCGGTCCATGAGATGCGAAGGCACGAAATCCGAAAGCGCCCGGAACATCGACTCGACGCGCCCCGGGTGGTGCTTTTCCCACTCGCGCAGCATCTCCTTGACCTGCCTTCGCTGCAGCGTAGGCTGCGATCCGCACAGGTCGCAGGGAATGATCGGGAAGCCCTTGATCTGCGCGTAGGCTTCGAGGTCCTTTTCCGCCACGTAGGCGAGCGGCCGGACGACGACGTGGTTGCCGTCGTCGGACTGCAGCTTCGGCGACATCGCTTTCATCTTGCCGCCGAAGAACAGGTTGAGGAAAAACGTCTCCAGGATGTCGTCGCGGTGGTGGCCGAGCGCGATCTTGGTCGCGCCCATCTCGCGCGCGACGCGATAGAGGACGCCGCGACGCAGCCGCGAGCACAGCCCGCACATCGTCTCGCCTTCGGGGACGACGCGCTTCACGACGGAATAGGTGTCCTGCACCTCGACGCGGTAGGGAATGCCGAGCGACTCGAGGTAATCGGGCAAAACGTGCTCGGGGTACCCGGGGTGGCGTTGATCGAGGTTGACGGCAATGAGGTCGAAGCAAACCGGCGAGCGCTCGCGCAGCTTCAAGAGCACGTCGAGCAGCCCGTAGCTGTCCTTGCCGCCGGAGAGGCACACCATGACGCGGTCGCCTGCCCGGATCATGTCGTAGTCGCCGATCGCCTCGCCGACGAGCCGGCACAGGCGTTTTTCGAGCTTTCCCGCCTCGAAGCGCTGCTTGCGGGTGAAGTGGATTTTCTCGGGCGCGTTCATATATTGATGCTCCTCCCTCCATCTACGGCAATTATGTGCCCGGTGACGTAAGGCGCTTCCGCAATCAAGTAGTAAACAGCGCGGGCGACGTCGTCGGGGTCGCCGGTGCGCCGGAGCAGCGTGTGCGAGACGATGCGCTGGCGCGTCAGGTCGTCCCACGATCCGTCCTCGGGCCAGAGGATGGCGCCGGGCGCCACGCCGTTCACGCGCACATCGGGCGCGAGCTCGCGCGCAAGCGAGCGCGTGAGACCCGCAAGGCCCGCTTTGGCGATCGAGTAGATCACGTAATTCTTGAGCGGCCGGTCGGCGTGGATGTCGGTGATATTGACGATTGCCCCGCCGGTCTTCCTGAGGTGCGGCGCGGCGGCCTGCGAAAGAAAAAGCGGCGCCCGGAGATTCGCGCCCATGAGGCTGTCCCAGGTCGCCTGAGTGATCTCGCCGACCGGTGTCGGAAAGAAGGTCGAAGCGTTGTTGATCAGCACGTCGAGCCTCTCGAAGCGACCGATCGTGTTCCTCACGATTTCGGACAAGCCCGCGATATCGAGCAAGTCGGTTTGCACCAGCGCAACGGAATCGGGGCGCGCGACGTTCAATTCGGCACGCAGCGCTCTCGCCTCGCGCTCCGATCCCCGGTAGTGCAGCATCAGGTTCGCGCCCTCGCGATGCAGGCGGCGAGCGATCGCGGCGCCGACGCGTTTCGCGCCGCCGGTGACGAGCACAACTTTCCCTGAAAGCGGTTCGCTCATGGCCTAGAATGATACCGGAATACTCTTTCCATTCCCGATATGGCACTCCCCGAGCCTACGCCCGACGCGCGCGTGCACAGCGATCGTGTCGCCGAGCACATTCGCGGCGAAATCACGGCAAGCGGCGGCTGGATCAGCTTCGCGCGCTACATGGAGCTCGCGCTCTACGCGCCGGGGCTCGGCTACTACAGCGCGGGGGCGAGAAAACTCGGCAAAGGCGGGGATTTCGTGACGGCGCCCGAGATCTCGCCGCTCTACGGACAGACGCTCGCACGCCAGGTGAAGCAAGTGCTGGAGGCCGGGTTCGACGAGGTGCTCGAAGTGGGTGCCGGGAGCGGCGCACTTGCCGCGACGCTGCTCGAGGAGCTGGAGCGCTCGGGAAAAACCCCGCGCAACTATCTCATCCTCGAGCTCTCGGCCGACCTTCGCGAGCGAAGCCGGGACACCCTCGCGGCGAGGGTGCCGCACCTGCTCGAGCGCGTGGCCTGGCTCAACCGCCTGCCTCCCGTGTTTTCCGGCGTCGTGCTCGGCAATGAAGTGCTCGATGCGATGCCCGCCCACGTGGTGCGCGTTCAGAGCGCAAAAGTAGAAGAAGGGGGCGTCGGCGTGCGAAACGATCGCCTCGACTGGTCCTGGCGGCTGGCTTCCGGCGGGCCGCTCGAGGCCGCGCGCTCGCTCAAGCTGTCCGAGGGGTTTCGCACCGAGATCCAGCTGGCCGCGCAGGGCTTCATGCGTTCGCTCTCGGGCGTGCTTAAGAAAGGCGTGGCGTTTTTCGTCGATTACGGCTTTCCGCAAAAGGAGTATTACCATCCGCAGCGCAAGGACGGGACGCTCATGTGCCACTACCGCCACCACGCGCACGCCGATCCCTTCTTCCTCCCGGGACTGCAGGACATCACCAGTCACGTCGATTTCAGCGCCATTGCCGGGGCCGCGCGCGAGGGCGGGCTGGAAGTCGCCGGCTACACCAGCCAGGCGCAGTTCCTCGTCAATTGCGGCATCACCGAGGTGATGTCGCGCACGCCGGCGGAGGACGGCGCGAAGTTCCTTCCCCTCGCCAACCAGGCGAACCGCCTGATGAGCCCGGCGGAGATGGGGGAACTCTTCAAGGTGATCGCGCTCGCGCGGGGATTCTCCCGGCCTTTGCTCGGTTTCGGCGAAGGCGACAAGCGGGGCGCGCTGTAAGGTGTAAGCTATCCGCTCCGACGCCAGAGGACGCTTCGATGGAAGCTGCGCGAACGCAATGGGTCAAGGTCCACCCGCTGGTCGTGCGCATCACGCACTGGGTCAACGCTTTCGCCATCCTTGTCATGGTCGCAAGCGGCTGGCGCATCTACAACGCGTCGCCCCTTTTCCCGTTCAGGATCCCGAACGAGCTCACGCTCGGGGGTTGGCTCGCCGGCGCGCTGCAGTGGCACTTCGCGGCGATGTGGCTGCTCGTGATCAACGGCATCGTATACGTGACCTACGGCGTCGTCTCCGGACACTTCAGGAGGAAGCTCCTGCCGATCACGCCGCGGGCGATATTCCACGACGTGCTGGAGGCGCTGCGCGGAAAGCTGGCGCACGAGGACCTCTCCGTATACAACGCCGCGCAGCGCACCGCCTACCTCGCGATCATCCTGTGCGGCGTCGTGCTGGTTCTCTCGGGCCTCGCGATCTGGAAACCGGTTCAGTTGCAGGAGATCACGGCGATTATCGGCGGCTATGAAAGCGCGCGCGTAGTGCACTTTCTCGCGATGGCGCTGCTTGTGCTCATCGTGTTGGTCCACGTAGTCATGGTGATCCTTGTGCCGCGCACTCTCCCGACGATGATCACAGGCCGCGCAAGGAGGGCTTCATGAAGAAACGGTCGATGGAAACGAGTCTCGCCGGACATTCGGGAAAGCTCATCCGCTCGATCGAGCGGCGCCTCTTTCTCAGGCAGGGATTGTCGCTGGGGGCGCTCGCCCTGCTCTCGGGCTGCGATCTCACCGACGACGAGAGCGTGCAGAAGCTGCTCACCGGGATGTCGCGCTGGAACGACAGCGCTCAAGGCTGGCTCTTCAATCCGAACAAGCTCGCGCCGGAATTCCCGGAGAGCGCGATCACCAAGCCCTTCCCCTTCAACGCCTTTTACAGCGTGGACGAGGTCCAGACCGTGGACGGCGCGAGCTACCAGCTCGAGCTCGCCGGCCTCATCCGCGACAAGAAACCCTGGACGCTGCCCGAGCTCTACTCCCTCCCGCAGACCTCGCAGATCACGCGCCACATCTGCGTCGAGGGCTGGAGCGCGATCGGCAAGTGGAGCGGCGTGCGTTTTTCCGATTTCCTTGCGCGCATCGGCGCCGATGCCTCGGCAAAGTACATCGGCTTCAAGTGCGCCGACGACTACTACTCGAGCGTCGATATGGCCACCGCGCTGCACCCGCAGACCCTGCTCACCTTCCGCTACGCAGACGAGACCCTGCCGCCCAAGTACGGTTTTCCGATGAAGCTGCGCATCCCGACCAAGCTCGGCTTCAAGAACCCGAAGCACATCATGTCGATGTTCGTCACCAATGAATATCCGGGCGGGTACTGGGAGGACCAGGGCTACAACTGGTTCAGCGGCAGCTGATGAAACCCCTGGAAGCCATCGCGCTGGCGGCGATCCTTGCGACAAGCGCCGGCGCCCGGGCCGCGGATGCGCCTGGGAAGCCGATGAAGGCGGACGAGCCCATGCACGGCGAGATGAAAAGGAAGAGCATGAAAAAAGGCGACGTGAAGAAAGCCGCGGAAAAGAAAGAACGCGAGATGAAGCCGATGATCGAGAGGGAAGCGGCCGGATCGGCGAAGAAATAGGCGCGCCGCGCGCCTTTAGCGCGGGTCGAGCGTCATGAACAGGTTGTTCAGCGACTCGGCGAGCGTCGGGTGCGCGAAGATGGCTTCCTTGATCGCCGTGTAGGGAATCTTGCCCATCATCGCGATCTGCAGCATCGACATGATCTCCCCGCCTTCCACGCCGAGGATGGTGCAGCCGAGGATCTGCAGCGTTTTTGCATCCACGATCGCCTTCATGAAACCGCGCGTCTCGCTCGTCTCGATCGCCCTTGCGACGCTCGCCATCGGCAGATTCGCCACGCGGTAGTCGAGCCCGCGCCTCTGCGCCTCGGTTTCATTGATGCCGACGGTCGCGAGCTGGGGATCGATGTACATGCAATTCGGCACCGGCCGGCCTTCGATGGTCGCATCGCCGGAATTCAGCCAGTTCTCGCGCAGGACGCGGAAATCGTCGTAGGAGATGTGCGTGAAGGCCGGGCCGCCTTTCACGTCGCCGATCGCGTAGATCCCCGGGACGCTGGTCTCGAGCTTCGGATTCACCCTGATAAAGCCCGAATTGTCGGTCTCGACGCCGGCGGCGCCGAGGTTGAGGCGGTCGGAATTTGGAACGCGGCCGAGCGCAAGCAGCAGGTGGCTGCCCGAGACTTTCTTGGCGCCATCTTGCAGCAGCACGCGCACGCCGGCGCCGCCCTTTTCGACGCGCTTCACCTGAGCCGAGTTGAGCACCTCGATTCCGTCTTCCTTCAGGATTTTCTCGACCTCGGCCGAGACGTCGGGGTCCTCGCGCAGAATCAGACGGGGATCGCGGTTGACGATGGTCACGCGAGCGCCGAAGCGCCTAAACATCTGGCAGAACTCCAGGCCGACATAGCCGCCGCCGAGCACGATGAGATGCTTGGGCAGCTCGGTGAGCTCCATGATGCTCGATGAATCGAGGAAGGGAACGCGGTCCAGGCCTTCGATGGGCGGCACCGCGGGCCGGCCCCCGGTGTTGATTACGATTCGCTTGCCCTCAAGCTCTCTCGTGCCGCCCCTCCTTAGTTCCACCACAACGCGCTTTGCGTCCTCGAGACGAGCTTCACCAAAAATCAACTCGACATTGGCGGTTTTCTCAAGCGTCTTCTGGCCGTAATTGCGGAAGCTCTCGACTACGCCGCGCTTGCGCTTGACCACCCGGCGCATGTCCACCGTGACGCGACCGGCGTCGACGCCGTAGTCTTTCGAGCGCCGGGCGAGATAGGCGACGCGGGCGCTGGCCACCATGGTTTTGGTCGGCGTGCAGCCGACGTTGATGCAGGTCCCGCCGACGTGCTCGCGCTCGATGACGGCGACCTTCCAGCCTGCACGCCCGAGCGCGATGGCAAGCGGCTTGCCCGACTGGCCCGTGCCGATGATGATGGCGTCGTAGGCGGAGTTGCTCATCTTGCCTCCTCGGGAAATGGAGAGACTCACCTTACGCGGACCCCGTGATTCGGCCAAGTATAATTCGGCGGTGCGCTACGCCGCCGTGTTTCCCGTCGCCGCCTTGTTCGTGGCGACAGCCGCCGCGCAGGACGCGGCGCAGATCGTCGAGCAGGCAAAAAAGCGCTGGGCGGAGAGCCCGCGCGGGCCGATGCTCGAGCGCATTCTTCCTCCCACGTTCGAGCTGCACCACCTTCCCGAGCGCCGATCGCGCGGTGCGCGCCTCGTCGTCCAGTACTGCGTCCAGTGCCACAACCTTCCCAATCCGGCCATGCATCACGCCGCGAAGTGGCCGGCGATATTCGAGCGCATGGTGGTGCGCATGCGGGGCAAGGGCAACCTGGGCGAGCTGATGCAGGACATGATGGCGGACGTGGAGGCGCCCAGCGTGGATGAAGCGGAAGCTCTGCTCGCCTATCTCCAGAAGCACGCTCAGCGACCGCTCGACCCGAAAAAATATCCCGCGGTAAACCGGCCCGAGGGGCAATCATTCAAGCTGGCATGCCAGCAGTGCCACGTGCTGCCCGACCCCAAGCGTCACACCGCGTCGGAGTGGCCCGCGGTGGTCGCGCGCATGGAGAAGAACATGGAATGGATGAACCGCGTCGTCGGCAACCGCCACGAGCCGGATGAGCCACAGCTGAGAATCGAGGAGATCAACGCCTTTCTCATCAAGTACGCAAGAAAAGGTTGAATCACGAAGGCACCGCCATCCCGCGCCTGACCGGCGGTCTCGCACCGATCGCGTCGAACCAGCGTTTCACGTTGGGATAGACGTTCAAGTCGGTCTTGTGCCACTCGTGGCGCGCGACCCAGGGATAGGTGGCGATGTCGGCGATCGAATATTCCCCGGCAAGATACTCGGCCTCGCCCAAGCGCCTGTCGAGCACGCCGTAAAGCCTGTCCTTCTCCTTCGTGTAGCGCTCGATCGCATAGAGGACAGGTTCTTTCGTCGAGCGCAGGAAGTGGTGCACCTGGCCGAACATCGGCCCGATGTGGCCCATCTGGAACATCAGCCATTGCAGCGCCACGTATTTGCCCCGGTCCGTCTTCGGCAGGAATTTTCCGGTCTTCGCCGAAAGATAGATCAGGATCGCACCCGATTCCATCATCCGGATGGGCTTCCCGTCCGGCCCGTCGGGATCGACGATCGACGGGATTTTTCCGTTGGGATTGATCGCAAGGTAGTCGGGAGCGAACTGGTCGCCCGCTCCGATGTTGATCTTGCGGAGGTTGTACGCGAGACCGCATTCCTCCAGCATCACGGAAACCTTGCGGCCGTTCGGCGTACTCCAGGTGTAGAGCTCGATCATCGTTTTCCCGGGCGAGTCTGCAAGCCGCGCAGTTTATCGTGAAGCCAGGTAAAGTAAAGCCATGCTGAAATGGCTCCTGGCGCTCGCGATCGCGCTCGTAGTGCTCACGGCGCTTTCGCCGTGGCTGTCGAGATACGGGCTCGGCCGGCTGCCGGGCGACCTCAGGGTGCGCTACAAAGGGCGGCTCTATTACCTTCCCTTCGCCACCACGATCGTGCTTTCGCTCGCCCTGACGCTGCTGGCGCGGCTCTTCTGAGGCGGCTCCGCCGCCCTCGCGGCGAGGCGCTTCTCGAGCGCGGCGAGCTTCTTCTTCATCGCATCGCCTGCGAACATCTGCGGGTTGGAGGCCGGATAGCCTTCCGCCCGCTCCCGGTCGTCTACCGCCTCTTTCGCAGCCTCGAACGCCTCGACCAACGAAAACGTCTCGCGCAGGGCTTCATCGTAGAGCGCCTGGCTGAACCAGGTGTAGTCGCTGTCGTAATCGCAGCCGAAGGAGGAGTGAAACGCGTCGGCGGCGGTGATGATGAGGGTGTTGTCGTCCCTGAGCGGCTCGATGAACCCTCCGGAGAAACAGGCCGAGATCACGATCACCTTCCACTTGATGCCGCTGTCGGCGAGCATGCGCGCGAGGGCGCTCGGCGTGAGCTGCGCGAGCTCCAGTGGCGGAAGGTCCAGCACCAGCCTGTAATCACTGCTCCCGTGGGTGGCGATGTGCAGAAGCACGATGTCCTCGTCGGTATTGATCGTGTTGCCGAGGTGCGCCAGTGTCGAGCGCAGGTTGCTCACCGTGGCGATGGGATAGTCTTTCAGCGTCGCGGGATTGTTGATGAGCGCGATCGACCTGCCGGCGGCGTCGAAACGCTCCTCGAGCAGTTCCTTGACCGAAACGAGCTCCGAGTAAAAAGTGTCCTGCTGGCTGTCGCCTGCGACTCCGACGAAATACAGGTCCACCACGCCCGGCCGCTCGGGACTGAGCGCGGCAAGCTGCCCATCGAGCAGGACTCCCTGCCGGTGGAACACTTCCTCCTGAGTCAGCCGCGCACGCGCAGTTTCGGCCCGGTCATCCCGGGCCGCGATCCAAAGCTCGCTGCGCGGGAAAACCGCGACGAGTATCGCCAGGAGCCCCGCGAACAGGCCGACCGCGAGCACCGAGGGACGGCCGCGCCAGCCGGTGAGAACGTACAGGGCGCGCGGGAGCACGGCGAAGCCCCAGGCGATGAACGCCCAGCTCACGGCTTCTGCGTAGGGTTCGACCGCGTCCAGGCGCGTCGCGGCCTGGACCGCGACTCCGACGATTTCGAAAACGGGGTCCATCGCGGCGAGCACGACCGCAAACGCCACGGCGAGCTGCGCTTCCCGAAACACTCTCGCGGCAAGAAGACAGGTGCCGAGCACGAGCGGGATCTCGGCGAGCGCCATGGTGAGCGCGCCGAAATCGACGCTGCCCGGAAAACCCGCGAGCAGCATGCTGCCGACGAGCCAGAACGCCAAGCTCGCGAACACCAGCGCGACGTACTGTCCGATCGAGATGCGGAAATCGAGCGCGCGCACCGGCAGGAAAAGCGCGAGGCGCGTGCCGGCGAGGAGATTCTGCTTGAGACCGTCCCACGGCATGGCGGTTTCGGATCGGGGTTCCATCAGCCGAGCGCCTCGATCGCGGCGATCCGCGCGCGGCGCAGCTCTACGGCGATATCGGGTTTCGCGCTTCGGGCGGCGATTTTCGCGGCAGCGACGCCGGTCGCCGCGGCGAGCGCCCGCCGCAGGACCACGCGCGGCATGTAGGGACTTTCCGCCCAGCCGCGCTCGCCGCGCTCGACGCAGGCGAGGAGCGCGAGCAGCTCGCCGAAGCGCTCGGGCCGGCGCAGGGCGTCGCAATGCTCGAGCAGCGCAAGCAAGTCCGGCGCACTCAGAGCGGGAGCGCGCCTTATCGTGTCGCCGTGCCGCCAGGCGAGGATGGCGAGATCGCGGCAATCGCCGGGCGCCTTGAGGCGTTCGCTCAGGGCGCGCGTCGCCTGCGCGGAGGGCGCCCCGAAAGCGACCAGAGCGAAACGCGGCGCGAGGCCCAGCCGCTCGGCGGCGGCGCACTCGAGCGCGCGCACGAGAACGCGGGCCGCGTCGTTCGCCGGCCGGCCGTGCTCGAAAGCGAGCTTCAGCTCGGGCAGCAGCTTCTCGAGGAGCCCCGCTTCGGCCAGCACCGGGAACATGAGAGCCGCGTCACCCTCCATCAGGCCCCTGGAAAATTCCTGCCATACGCGCTCGGGCACGAGGGCGTCCGCCTCGCCGTTTGCGACCATGGAGCGCATCAACGCCATCGTCTCCGGCGCAACCGCAAAACCGAAGCGTGCCGCAAAGCGCGCGACGCGCAGTATCCGCACCGGGTCCTCGACGAAGGCAGGGCTCACGTGCCGGAGCAGCCCGCGTTCGAGATCGGCCGCGCCGCCGAAGGGGTCGACGAGCTGCCCGGCTTCGTCGCGCGCCATCGCGTTGATGGTCAGGTCGCGCCGCGCGAGGTCCTGTTCCAGCGTGACGTCGGGCGCTGCGTGGATCTGGAATCCCTTGTAGCCGCGCGCGACCTTGCGCTCGGTGCGCGCAAGCGCGTGCTCCTCGTGGGTCCGCGGATGCAGGAACACCGGGAAATCCTTGCCCACCGGTTTGTAGCCGAGGCGCACCATCTCCTCCGGCGTGCTCCCGACCACCACATGGTCGCGGTCTGCCACCGGCAGGCCGAGGAGCTCGTCGCGCACCGCTCCGCCGACAGCGTAGATTTTCACGCGAGCTTGCCTTCTGGGTTCTAGCGGCCGGCCTTGTAACGGAACCAGCTGTAGCGCGAGCGCGGGAAGACGCCGCGGAGAGTGACGGGCGCGACCGCCTCGAGCGGCGTGGGCTGGATGGAGAAGGGAAAGGCGCTGTTCGAAACGCTGTCCACTTTCATCGAATTGTAGTTGTCGCGAGACATGAGCTTCCTGCCCGGCTTCCATTCCATGGCCCAGGCGCTCAGGAAAGACAGGCGGTCGGAAAGGCCGATGACGGGCCGCGGGTGGCCGCTCGCGCTTCCGGCGTACTCCACCAGCTCGCGCAGGGTATAAACGCGCGGCCCGCACAGATCATAGCGTTTGCCGACGCTGTCCCGATGCGCGAGGCTCCCCCTGAAACAGCGCGCCACGTCCTCGACGTATACGGGTTGGAAACGCGCCTGCGGACTGGGAAGGAGCACGAGCGGCAGCCAGCGCTGCAGCCTGGCGAAAGTATTGAGAAACTGGTCCTCCGGGCCGAATATCACCGAAGGCCGGAACACCGTCACCGCCAGCTCGTTCTGAGCCGCGAGCACCCAGGCCTCGCCTTCGCCCTTGGAACGCAGGTATTGGCTGGGGCCTTCGGCGTGCGCATTCAGTGCACTCATGTGCAGGAGGCGCGGCACGCGCCTCTTATTGCACGCCTCCACGATTTTTTTCGGAAGCTCGACATGGGCGCGCGCGAATTCCGGACCATAGGGGCGGCCTGAGCGCCCATGCAGGATGCCGACGAGGTTCACCACCGCGTCGCAACCGGCGGTGAGCTTCGCGAGGGTTTCCGGATCGTGCACGTCGGCCTCGACCAGGTCGACCGTGGGCAGAAGGATCAGGTGCTTGGCGCGCTCGCGCCGGCGCGTGGGCACGATGACGACGTGCTCGTCTTCGACGAGCTGGCGCACGAGATGCCGGCCGACAAAGCCGCTGCCGCCGATGACCAGAATGCGACTCATGGTGCCGCCGGGGAAAGCGCTAGTTTAACCGCGAAGCGCGCCGGGCCGCTTCGATGGCCCCGCTGCAAGCCCTATTGAACGACCGGCTCGTTCTGTATCGCCGCCACGCCTTCGGAGGGGCGGCGAGGCAGGACCATGCCCAGGCGCGTCTTCAGCGACGTCGGCTCGGTCCCGAGGACGGCAGCGTAATAGACGGTGTTCGCCATGACTTTCTTGACGTAGTCGCGCGTCTCGCCGAAGGGAATGGTCTCGACGAAGATCGCTCCCTCGACCGGGACGGTGCCGCGCCACAGGCGCGCGCGCGAGGGCCCGGCGTTATAGGCGGCCGCGGCGAGAACGGGGCTGCCGTCGAACTGGTTGAGCACGTGCTTGAGGTAATACGTGCCGAGCGCCGCGTTGAGATCCGGCTCGTGCAGCCGCGCCCAGGAGAAGTGCTTCATGCGCATTCTCTGCGCCACCCACTTCGCCGTCGGGCGCATCACCTGCATCAGTCCGGTCGCGCCGGCGGAGGATTTTGCGCTCGTGATGAAACGGCTTTCCTGGCGCACCACACCCAGCACCCAGGGCTCCTCGAGATCGCGCGAGCGCGCGTTCTCGGCGAGCACTTCCCGATAAGGCGCCAGGTAGCGGACTGAAAAGTTGTGGGCGAAGACCGTCTTGTCCGCAGTGCCGATGGCGCGGTCCCAGGCTTCGTTGCGGCGCGCGAGCTCGGCCGCCGCGAGGAGCTTCCGGTCGTCCATGCCGCGGATGGTCCACAGCCACTCCTTCGTTGCCTCGGTCCGCATGTCCAGGCGATAGAGCGCGAGCGCCCGCTGCAGGCCGGGGGTCGCTGCAACCTCGGCGATCTCGCTCTCGGTGGGGAGAGGAGCCCGGGCCGGAATCCGCAAACTTACGCCGAGCTCCTCGGCGGCAAGGCGCCCGTAGAAATTGTGTTCTCCTGCGATGCGCTCGAAATAACCTTCGGCTTCGAGCGGACTGCCGAGCTCGCGCTCGGCCCGGCCGTACCAGTAGATCCAGACGGGATCGTTCTTCGCGAGCGGAGACATCCGGTCGATCGAGCTTCTGACCTCGATCCACCGCTCTGTCCTCATCGCGATTCGCGCGCGCCAGCCGAGTTGCTCGTCGGTGAGCGCTCCCGCCCCGCCGAACCAATCGAGCGCCTCGGGCACGTGTCGGACCGCGCCGTTCATGGCGAGCATCAGCCAGACGTATCTGCGGTCTTCGGCAGGGAAGGCATCGCTCAAGCCGCTGCCCCAGAATCCCGCGGCTGCCCGCGGGTCCGCGCCGGCGGCCAAGGTGAGTGCGGCGATGACCAGTTCTCGATCGGTCGCTTTGGCCAGATCGACTTGCGGATTCCCGAAAAACTTGACCGGCGCGCGGATGACGGCGCTGAGCCGCTTCGCGTCGATGGCTTCGCCGCGCGGCAGGAATTCCATGGCGCGCTTGGCCGCACCCATGAGCCCGGCGCCGACCTGCACGCGAAACCGGCCCCAAGCTTCGCGCGAGCCGAGTTCGCCGGCCTTCAGGATCGCCCGGGCCAGAGCGAGGCAGCCTTCGGGAAGCTCACGCGGCGCATTCCAGAAGGCTTTGAAATCGCCGAGCACCGACGCATCCTCGCGCTTCCAGCGCGCGAGCAGCATATAGCAGGTCACGTCGGGATCATCGCCGGAGAGCGCCGGATACTCCGCCTGGAACAACTCCCATCGTCCGCTCTTGCCGAGCACCTTGAGCCAATCGGCGCGCAGCTGCTCGGCGAGCGCGGTACCCGGGTACCGGGAAAGGAAGTCGCGAACGTCTTCCGCGGATGCACCGGGAAGCCTGAAGAAGAGCTGCCAGTACTCGACGTAGGGCTCGAGCAGATGGCCTTTGAGCTTGGGAGCGAGCGTTGCGAGATTGGTCCGGTGATTCGCTTCGAACGCGTCGCGGGCGGCAAGCAATGCCGCGTCCTGCGGGTCGAGCTTCGCCGCGTAGCCGGGAGCGGCCGCGGCGAGGACGACAGCAAGGCAAAGCGAACGGGGCAGCGCTCGTATCAAAATTTACTTCCTCCTTTGATAGAATACAGGCATTTTCCGTGCCAGATGAAAGCCTCCGTACATGACTCCTTCCGAGCTTTCCGCCTGGCGCAGGAACGAACGCACAAGGCTTTTGCGGGAACGCGAAGCGCTCGCCCCAGAGGCGCTCGCCGGGCTGCGCTCGCGGATCGACCATCACCTTGAACGCGCGTTGCCCGATCTGGTGCACGGAATCCTCGCATTTTGTTGGCCGTACAGGAACGAATACGACGCGCGTCATCTGGCTGCGGCCTTGCGGCGGCGCGGGGCGAGGACCGCGCTGCCGGTCGTCGTGGCGCCCAAGACCCCGCTCGTTTTTCGCGAATGGAAACCCGGGGTGGAACTGGCCGAAGGGCCACTCGGCATCCCGTACCCCGTCGGCTCGCCCGAGCTCAGCCCCGACCACGTGCTCCTGCCTATGCTCGGGTGGGACGCAGAGGGTTATCGGCTCGGCTACGGCGGCGGTTTTTTCGACCGTACGCTCGCGGCGCTCACCAAGCGGCCGCGCGTCGTCGGGATCGCTTACGAGCAGGCCTTCCTGCAGACGATACACCCTCAGCCGCACGACGTTCCCGTGGATTTCGTCGTCACCGAACGCGGCGTGTACCGCCGCGAGCCGCAGGGGCTCAAGTTCCTCGACAGCCCGCAGGCCTTCTCCTCACCAGCGTGCTATGCCGGCGAGATCGCTCCCGGGTACTTCGGAGAGGAGCCGAAGATCTAGCTCAGCCCAGAAACAGTCGGTAGGCCGGATTGCGGCTCTCGTCCACGCATGGATAGCCCAGCTCGGTGAGAAAACGCTGGAATTCGCGCATCTCGTGGCGCGGCACCTGCATGCCGACCAGCACCCGGCCGTAGTCGCTCCCCTGATTGCGGTAGTGGAACAGGCTGATGTTCCAGTCGGTGCGCATGCCCGACAGAAAGCGCATCAGCGCGCCGGGCCGCTCCGGAAACTCGAAGCGGTAGAGCAACTCGTCGGCGGCGCGGCGCGCGTCCCTCCGGATCGCCGGCGGAGCGTGCCCGCCGACCATGTGGCGCACGTGGAGCTTGGCCATCTCGTCATCGGAGAGGTCGAGCGTCTTCAGGCCCTGCCGCTCGAGGACCTTGACGATTTTCGCGGACTCGTCGCGGCTGTGCACCTCGACGCCGACGAATACGTGCGCGTCCTTGGGATCGGCGATGCGGTAGTTGAACTCGGTGATGTTGCGCGCCCCGAGCGTGGCGCAGAACTTCTTGAAGCTGCCGGGGCGCTCGGGGATGGTGACCGCGAGGATCGTTTCGCGCCGATCGCCCACCTCGGCGCGCTCGGCGACGAAACGCAGCCGGTCGAAATTCGTGTTCGCGCCCGAGGCGACAGCGACAAGATTCTTTCC
>Ga0137366_10000093_pt1 | contig 44048 bp, 41 predicted proteins | sample SagtaG_8_FD_104938 | JGI IMG/M metagenome (GOLD analysis project Ga0137366, IMG submission 104938) | Vadose zone soil microbial communities from Sagehorn Ranch, Mendocino, California, USA - Sage1_L_60_16 metaG | ecosystem: Environmental > Terrestrial > Soil > Vadose zone | place: USA...
ATCATGTTCTTGATATAGTCGGCGTGGCCGGGGCAGTCGACGTGCGCGTAGTGACGGTTCGCCGTCTCGTACTCGACGTGTGCGGTGGCAATCGTGATGCCACGAGCCTTTTCTTCCGGCGCGTTATCGATCGAGTCGAACGAGCGGAACACAATCTTCGGGTTGTGCTTCTGCAACACCTTGGTGATGGCCGCCGTCAACGTGGTCTTGCCGTGATCGATGTGACCAATCGTCCCCACGTTGCAGTGCGGTTTATTGCGATCAAATTTTTCTTTCGCCATAATTAGCCTCTAGCCTCTAGCTCCTAACCATGTCAAATCTTCTATCAACCACGAACCGCGGGGCGTGCAGTCACTTCGTCGCGCCTTGCACCCGCGCGATGATTTCCTCCGAAACCGATCTCGGAGCCTCCTCATAACGCGCAAAGTGCATCGAGTATTCCGCGCGACCCTGGGTCGACGAACGCATGTGGGTCGCGTAACCAAACATCTCGGCCAGCGGCACGATGGCCTTGATCACCTGCGAACCGGCGCGGTGTTCCATGCCCTCAATGCGGCCCCGGCGCGAACTCAGATCGCCCATAATGGTGCCAGCGAAATCTTCCGGGGTTACGACTTCGACTGCCATCACCGGCTCAAGCAACACCGGGGAAGCCTTACGAGCGGCTTCCTTGAACGCCATCGAACCTGCGATCTTAAATGCCATTTCGTTCGAGTCGACGTCGTGATAGCTGCCGTCGTACAGGGTGGCCTTCACATCGACCATCGGATAGCCAGCGAGAATTCCGCCTTCGAGAGCTTCTTTAATACCCTGATCGATTGGCTTAATGAATTCTTTGGGCACTGAGCCGCCAACAATGTCGTTCACGAACTCGTAGCCCGTTCCCGCGGGTTGCGGATCGAGATAAATCTTGGCGTGCCCGTACTGACCGCGTCCACCGGTCTGGCGAATGTACTTGCCTTCCGCTTCCGCATGCTTGCGGATGGTCTCACGATACGCCACCTGCGGCTTGCCGACGTTGGCTTCAACCTTGTACTCGCGCATCATGCGGTCGACGATGATTTCCAGGTGCAACTCGCCCATGCCGCTGATGATGGTCTGTCCGCTATCCGGATCGGTATGGACTTTGAAAGTCGGGTCTTCCTGCGCCAGCTTGGCCAGCGCCATGCCCATCTTCTCCTGGTCGGCCTTCGTCTTGGGCTCGACCGCTACCGAAATCACGGGAACGGCAAAAGTAATCGACTCCAGCAGGATCGGATGTCTTTCTTCGCAGATGGTGTCCCCGGTGGAGACGTTCTTCATGCCCACCGCGGCGCAGATATCGCCCGCCAGAATTTCGCTGATATCTTCACGCTTGTTGGCGTGCATCTTGAGCAGCCGCCCGATGCGCTCGCCCCTGCCGGTGCGTGGATTCAGCACCGAATCACCCGACTTCAATTGTCCGGAGTACACACGGATAAAGGTCAATTGACCAACAAACGGGTCCGCCATGATCTTGAACGCCAGCGCGGAGAATGGCTCTTTGTCGTCCGCCTTGCGGGAAATGATCTCTTCTTTTTTGTCGGGGTTGTGGCCCTTGGTTTCCGGACTATCCAAAGGAGAAGGCAGAAAATCCACGACCGCATCGAGCAGCGGCTGTACACCTTTATTCTTGAACGCGGTCCCCACAACCACCGGGAATATCTTCAGGCCGATAGTTGATTTGCGCAGGGACGCCTTCAGTTCCTCGGCGGAAATGGTCTCGCCTTCCAGGAACTTGTGCAGCATTTCATCATCGTTTTCAGCGACGGTTTCGACCAGTTGCGCATGAAACGCTTCTGCTTTTTTCTTTAGATTTTCAGGAATTTCCTCGACGATGTATTCCGCCCCCATCGTCTCGTCTTTCCAGATGATGGCCTTCATCTGAATCAGATCGACCACGCCAACGAACTTTGCTTCTTGTCCGATGGGGATCTGGATGGCTACCGGCTTGGCATTGAGACGCTTGCGAAGAGTATCGACGGCATGCTCGAAATCAGCACCCATCTTGTCGATCTTATTGATGAAACAAATTCGCGGGACGCCGTATTTATCGGCCTGACGCCAGACTTTCTCCGATTGCGGCTGCACCCCGTGCACCGCGTCAAATACCGCGACAGCACCGTCGAGCACGCGCAACGATCGCTCCACCTCAGCCGTAAAATCCACGTGGCCAGGCGTGTCGATAATGTTGATGCGAATGTCGCGCCAGGTGCAGGTAGTCGCCGCGGAGGTGATGGTGATACCGCGCTCCTGCTCCTGCTCCATCCAGTCCATGGTCGCAGTGCCTTCGTGGACCTCTCCGATGCGGTGCGTGCGTCCTGTGTAGAAAAGGATGCGCTCCGTCGTAGTGGTCTTACCGGCATCGATGTGGGCCATGATACCGATATTCCTGCAACGCTCTAATGGGACTGTTCTTGGCACGACAATTAAACTCTTTCCGGGCTCCGACTTCAGTTTCTGATTTGGTAATTGTGAAATTGAGTAATCGGATAATTTGAAACCCTAGTTTTTCATTACTCAATTACCAAATTTCCCAATTACTCAATCTCTCTACCACCGATAGTGCGCGAACGCCTTATTGGCTTCCGCCATGCGGTGGACATCTTCCTTCTTCTTGATGGCCGCGCCTTTGCCGTTGGCGGCGTCCAGCAACTCGTTCGTCAACTTGTCGATCATGCCTTTCTCGGCGCGACCGCGCGAATAGGTAATCAGCCAGCGAATCGCCAGCGAAGTCCGCCGGTCGGCATTCACTTCCACCGGAACCTGATAGTTCGCTCCGCCCACGCGGCGGCTCTTGACCTCGAGCAACGGCTTGGCGTTTTCCACCGCCTTCTTGAACAATGTCAAGGCGTCAGTTCCGCCGCCCTTCTGCTCAAGATTGGTCAAAGCCTTATAGAAGATGCCCTCGGCGGTGCTCTTCTTTCCCTGATACATCAGGGAGTTCACAAATTTAGTCACGAGATCGGACCCGTAAACCGGATCCATCTCCGTGGCTCGCTTCGAAATGTGTCCTTTTCTAGGCATTCAACTCAGCTCCTAGCTTCTAGCCGCTGGCTAGAGCTACGCTTTCGGGCGCTTGGCTCCGTACTTCGATCTTCCCTGCTTGCGGTCCGCTACGCCGACTGCATCCAGCGTGCCGCGAATCACGTGATAGCGGACGCCAGGAAGGTCTTTCACGCGGCCGCCGCGGATCAAAACAATCGAGTGCTCCTGCAAATTGTGCCCCACGCCGGGAATGTAAGTCGTAACTTCGATCCCGTTGGTCAGACGCACGCGGGCGACTTTGCGCAACGCCGAGTTCGGCTTCTTGGGCGTCTGGGTGTAAACGCGCGTGCAAACCCCGCGCTTCTGCGGGCAGCCCTGCAATGCCGGGCTGGCCGTCTTATACCGAGGCCGCTTGCGGCCGGCACGCACCAACTGATTGAAAGTAGGCACTGTTCGCTGCTCCTAAGCCGCGCTTTCCCCTGCGCGCATGAATCAAGGCGCGCAAATCCAGCGCAACGCTTTTCGGCTTTCCCTTATTCAGGGGCTGGATGGCAATCGCCAACCATGCTTCCCGCCGCTAAAAGCAGCAGGAGATTGCGGCTTCCGATTCGACTAAAGGCTAACGACGGTGGCATCAGGCCCGTGACAGGAGATGCTCCGTTTCGTTGGCGCTACCTGCATAGCCTTCCCAGTTTCAGGATCGGAAGGTGGCGCAGGATGTTTCAGCGAGGGCATCTTCGGTTGGGAACCGCTTACCTAATTCTTACCTCTTTAACACCGAAGATGTTTAGTTCATCAAAAACCAGCTGCATTTACCTTGGGTTTGTCGTTTACGTATTGACGCAGCCGACTCCCACCACGTACAGGCAACCCAGAATGACTCGCGGAACCTTATGAATATAACAACCCAGGTCACACATCGTCAACAGGAGATCGCTGCATCACACGGGTGTTGGGCGGACAGCAATGCCCGCCCCCACACATCGCTTGATGAATCTTGAACTAGCCTCTAAACTGAACGTTTTGAAAATCGAAGATCACTCGCTCTGTATCCCGGAGAGCGGGGAGGATGCATGAGTCGTTTGGGTTCTTGCGGAATCACCGTCCTGGCTTCGTCCTTATTGCTGTTCTGTTGTGCTTGCGGAGGCGGTAAATCCTCAGGCTCGAACCAAGTCGTGACACCCGCGATTGTCACCTTGATTCCCCAGCCTGACGTGTCGGTCGAAATTGGAGGTGTGGTCTCATTCACCTCGGCGGCTCAGGATTCCAGCGGTACTCCATTAAGCCCGTCTCCGCTTATTTCTTTTTCCTCCAGCGATCCTAGTGTGGTTCAGGTTGCGGCAAGTGGACTGGCATGCGCCGGTAAATGGGACTCTCTCACCAACCCTCAGATTTGCACTCCTGGAGCGGTTGGGACCGCCGTAGTCAACGCGGTTTCCGAGGGGGTGAGCAGCCCGCCTGCCACAGTTCACGTGCATCAACATATTGATAGCATTGCCATTTCTCCCGTGCCGGGACAAACCATTTCCCCGGATGCCTGCAATCTCGGGTCGGCCTTTGCCGGCACAATTGGCATTTCCAGGACGAAAACCCTTAACTTCCAGGCCACCGCCTATAACCGCGCGGGGGGGCCGGCGCCGGGCACTGACATCACCAATAGCGTTGGACCCTTCAGCTGGACGGCCCTGAATAGCTCTGCCTCGGTCATAACCTTCTCTACTTCAGCCAGTGACCTAAAAGCCGGACAGGTAAAAGTAACGGCCAACAATCCTGGGATGACGGGGATTTTCGCTTCCATAGCCGGGGTCAACAGTCCGCCCCTTCAGCTCATCACCTGTCCTGTACAAGCGATTTCGCTGGCCGTTCAGAACACCAATCAAACCTCGTTTACCGAACAGAGCCCTTCTAAAACCGTTACGGCGACCGTAAGCGACTCCTCAGGCGCAGACATCACGGGAGTTCCCCTGGTATGGAGCACTTCGGATGCGTCGGCGTTTACTGCGAATGCCGGAGCAGTCACCTCGGTGCGGCCGGGGAGCGCAACCGTGATCGCATCCTGCACCCCGCCGACCTGCAATTTTGGGTTTCCCACTCCGCTGGCGATCTATCCGCAAAATGTCATTCGTGGCACTGCGACGGGAACGGGCACTCTCCAGACGACAACGGTCTGGTTGGCTAGTACGGAGTGCGGAACCCTGGACCCTACGACTCAGGCGGTGGTCAACGATGATAGCTGCGTCAGTATGATTTTTCCGATTGATACAGCTACTGGCATTACCGGGATTGGGGCGGACCTCCCGACTGTACCCAACTCGATCCAGTTTGACCGCCAGAGCGCGAGAGCCTATCTGGGAACCGATTCGGGCAGGCTGGGCGTGGTTGGTCTGAGCTTGGTAACGCCGCCAACCACGGCCGGGAATGGGCCCGCTGTCGCCTCTGTGACCGCAGCTCCGGGCAAGCTCCTGGCTATTTCTCCGGACGGCCAGCGGGTCATCGTCTCTGACACGGTTGACACGCCAAACCAGGTTTCCGTTGTCACCGGATTTGGCGGTACGCCAACCGCAACCGCGCTCCCCATCAGTGGAGCAACCGCCGCAGATTTCGCAGCGGATAGTTCTAAGGCGTATATCGTGGCAGGCACAAACCTTTACATCTATTCCCCAACCGAAGCCTTAAGAAAGATGACACTTGCGGCGCCTGCCAAAGACGTGACCTTCCTGTCCAACGGCGCGTTCGCTTACCTCGCTATGGGGTCTGGCTCGCCTCAGGTCGCTACCTACAAAACTTGCGACAACGATGTAGCGCGTAACCCAAGCGGAACCGTGCAAACCGTCACCGCTCTGCCCGGGCCGCCGCAGTTCATCAAGACCTTGCCTGATGCTACTGGAATTCTGGCGTTAAGTTCTCCGGGCATCAGCTTGATCAGTGTTGCCTCCGCGCCTGTGGGTTGCGCGGGGCAATCGGTTGCAGCTCCCGGAGGCTTGCCTACCGTACAAAACGGAGCGGTGACATCGTTCAACTTTGGCCAGGGGAATTTCACGCCTCTTCAATTCATCGTGGCTTCCAGCGGCATGCGGGCCTATACCGTGGCCAGCGACCTCAGCAATATCATTGTTTTCAACATCGACAGCGGCACTACTTCTACGATCCAGCTGTCCGGAAATTCCCTTCCGATTCAAGCTTCCCTCTCAACCGACGGCAAGACTCTATTTGTCCTCGCCAAAGACACGGTTACTGGCGTGAATTCCGTACACGTTCTGGATACCGCCCTCAATGCCGACACGAATCAGTTCGCCTTGTCGCAGAGTCTGTGCCACGGGGGGTTCGGAATCTCCACTACATTTACCTGCCGTCCGAATCTAATCGCTGCAAAGCCGTAAGGCCGATCACGTCTTGTGAACAGTGCAGGCGGGAACTACTCGGAAATCACTTTCCCGACGCTGTCCAGCACACCGTTGATGAACTGGACCGATTCCGGGCTGGAAAATCGCCGGGCAATTTCCAGGGCTTCGTTGATCACAACCGCTCTTGGCGTGGTTGGAAAGCCAAGCAGCTCGGCCACCGCGGCGCGCAGGATGTTGCGGTCGACCGCCGCCATGCGTTCCATCCGCCAGTGTTCTGCATGACCTTCGATTAGGGAATCGATTTCGCCGGTGCGATCCAGCGCTACGCGGAACAAGTCTTCGGCAAATCCACGGACGTCCGAGTCCACACTATCGCGCTCTTTCCAGAATGTGCGGCGGACGTCGTCTCCAGTCTGCTTGCCCATGTCCGCCTGAAACAGCATTTGCAGCGCGAGTTCGCGAGATTTGCGGCGGGTGCCCATATTTGGTCGCCGGTTGATAGCCATTGGTCGTTGGCCCAAAACCACCGCGCGACCTTCAGTGTACCGTTTAAGGACGAGAGTTGGGGAATCAGCGTCGTAAGCTGGTCTTACCACTACGTTTCCCAGCGCGCTTCCTGGTTTTGGTCTGGCCCGCGACCAACGACCGGCGACCAACGACCGCTTTCTTCAGATTCGCCATCTCCACCGCCGCCAGCGCCGCCTCGAATCCTTTGTTTCCCATTTTCAAGCCGGCGCGGTCAATGGCTTGCTCGAGCGTATCGCAGGTCAGAACTCCGAAAGCGTGAGGAACACCGGTTTCCTGGACCGATTGGCCGATACCGCGCGTGACTTCGTTGACGATCACATCGTAGTGGGCGGTATCGCCGCGAAGCAGGCAGCCGATGCAGAGGATGGCGTCGTATTGATTTGTCTCCGCGAGAGTGCGGGCAGCAGACGGAATCTCAAACGCGCCGGGGACGCGGACGATGGTGACGTCGGGCTTGAGCTTCGCTCCGCTTCGCGCCAGGCCATCCAGCGCGCCGGCTAAGAGCCGTTCGGTGATGAAGGAATTGAACCGGCTGACCACCACCGCAAAACGTTTTCCGCTGGCACTGAGGTTCCCTTCCATCGCGCCCAGACCTTGGTCGAAAGCCGTACCCGTAAGCCGGGGCCCCAACACCGCGATATGAGTTCCACCGGGTAATTTGAAGCTGAATGATCGGGCGAGATGAGACTGTTCGGGTCCGGAATGGTCGTCCACGATCTTCCATTTGCGGGCACGAACCAGCTCAAAGGCAGTGTCGGGATCGGATACCGTTAAGTAGAGATCGGCGATGCTGCGTTCCTTCTTCATGCTGATGATGCCAAGCTTTAGGCGCGAGGGGAAAAACTCGGCGGATTGACCATCGGCGTTTTCATCAACGTGTCCTTGCCGCAAACCGAGGGACGACAACAGGTCCTTTAACAGCTTGAAATCGGCCGGAGATTTCGCCGCTACGGTTTGTTCGACCCATTTAATCATTGAACTCTTCTTCCGATACCGGTTTGCCGCCGGTAAAACTTCAAAGGCTTGAACGGCCCTTCGGCTCCGCTGAGTGCAGGCCCCGAACACGGAGAAACACAGAGGCCGCACAGGATAAATCTACTGCCTGGCCACAAATTCTCTCACAGCACTCAGGAATTTATCGGGTTGGTCTACGAACGTCATGTGTCCGCTCTGGGGAAGGATGACCAGTTTGGACCCTGCAATTTTGGCGTGCATCTCCTCCGACATTTTCGGATCGCTTTCGTCGTGATCACCTGCAACGATCAAAGTTGGGACCTTGATCTGCGAAAGCTTGTCGACATACTCGACCTCCGTGAGGTTGCCATCCACAATGAATTCCCCGTGCGAGCCCCACATTTCCCGGTAAACGTCCCACGCGGTGCTCTTGTTTCCATCCGCCGGATCAAAGGTTGGGTCGGGATGCCTCTGATAGAGATACGGGAAATAGCCTGTACCCCACGCCAGCTTCGCATACTCTTCGGAATAGCGCCCGTGCTCCCAGCGTGCGCCCTGCCCAAATAAGCCGGCCCCTTCCAGCGCGTCGAGGCGCTCGCGATCCCTTGCCGGCATTTCCGCTTTCATTTTACTCAGGGCGGCGTTGAGTTCCTTGGTGCTGGCAAACGTGCTGGCCAGGATCAAATGGGATAGATGATGCTGATATTTGAATGCGTAGGCTTGCGCCAGCACGCCGCCGAAGGAGTGCCCCAGCAGACTAATTTTGCCGAGCCCGAGCGCCTGGCGGACGGTTTCAATGTCCTCGACCATGCCGGCAACCGTGTATTGACTGGGGTCTTCGAGTTTCGAAGATTTTCCCGAACCGCGCTCGTCAATGAAGATCAACCGGTTGTGGCGCATCAGCGGCAGCAGGTAAGGCAAAAAGTAGTCATGCGACGCGCCCGGCCCGCCATGGACAATCATTAGCGGCGTTCCCTGCCCGACCTGCATGTAGTAGATTAAGGCGCCGTGGCTGTCTACGAAACCTTCCTGGGTCGCATAGGTATAAATCTTTTTCGGGGTTTGGGCGAAGGTCAGCGACAAAGATAGGATGAGTGCCAGAAACAGGAAGATTAGTTTTCGCATGCCGGAGATGCTAACACCAGGGCGGAACGCTTACCATTTGCTCCTTATGCTCTAATACGTGCATGAAGCTGCTGCTGCTTTTGTCCACGATCCTGCTGAGCCTCAATCTTCTTGCTCAGACTGGGCCTCAGACTCCTTCCGCCCCAGCCAAACCCGCCGAAGACTACTCCGGCACTTATGCGTTCCTCCAGGAAGGCGAGTTTGTACAAATCAACATCGAGGACGAGGGAAAGGTCACCGGCTACGTCTCCCGTTTTGGAGACACAGAAACGGACCGGGGATTGTTTCTCGACCATTTCTTCAAAGATGGCAAACTGGAGGGAAATAAGCTGAGTTTTACTACCAAGACGGTCCACGGGATCGGGTACGACTTCAAAGGAACGGTGGAACGGGGCGATGGCAAGAAAGCTGGAGACGAAGCGTACTACATACTCAAAGGCACGTTGATCCAGACCAATATCGACACCCAGCAGAAAGCCTCCACAAAATCACACGAGGTCGCTTTCAAGTCATTTCCGCAAGAACTGGGAGACGCGCCGGAAAAGAAGTGACTAGGCAATTCGCCGGGTCTGTACCAGGCTGAGCTTCACCGAACTGGGCCCCAAAGGCGCATGAGACGGCCGGACAGCGACCTCCTTGTGTTCGTACACCACGGTCAGGAAGCTCGCGCAAGTGGAGCACAACCAAAAATACTCAAAATTGCGCGCGTGCTTGTCAGAGTCATCCCCGAGGTCGCGCTCCAGGCGGAACACTTTCCCCTCATGCAGGTAGCGAAAGACAGCGGTGCATCCAGGGTTTACGCATTTGGAGAGCACGAAAAACCTCCAGCTCCAGTTTGCGAATCCCCAAGCGAGGGGAGTCTGTACGGGGTTCTCTAACATGTACACCCTTTTGTGGGTCGGTTCAAGCGCATAAGTTTGCTTTGACAAATCGCAGTTCTGGAAGCAAGTCTGGGGTCGTTGTATCCTCGGAGCGTGCTGCGCCGCCTAGCTCCTCAACATTCCCCGACGCTTGGCCTATTCTTCGGATTGGTCATCACGCTAGCGGCGGTGGTGGCCTATTCCTGGTACATCACGCGGCAGATTTCCGGGTTGCGGGAAATGCAGAACACGCTGGTGGCGCGCAACCGCAAGGATTCCTTGCAATTGCTGCGAATTCAGAATGATCTGAATTCACTCGCTCTGGCTATGCGCGACATGCTGGATAGTGGGGAACCCTACCCCCTGACGGCCTGGACAGCCCAGTTCCAACGCATTCGCGAAGACCTGGATGACGCCCTGCGCCTGGAAGAGCAAGTGTCCGCTGCCGGACGGACTCCAGAGCAGCGCCAATATCTGGGAAATTCGATGGCCCAATTTTGGGATGCGGTAGAGCGGAATTTTGTCCTGGCCCAGAACGGCAAAGAGAAGGAAGCCCGGGAGCAGATACGGCTTTCGCTCCAGGCGCGTCAAGCCAGCCTTAGTAACGCCGTCGCCCGCTTGCTGGTGCAAAACAATGAAAGTGAAGAGCAGGCGGCACAGAACATCAGCCGGATTTACGATCGCGTGCAGCGGCAAGTCTATCTGTTTCTGACCGCGACCCTGATCGCCATCGCCATGACCAGCCTCTACCTCATCGTTTCCAACCGGCAGCTGTTTGCGCGATTGGCCATGCTTTCTGAACAGCGCAGTGATCTCGCGCAAAAATTGATTTCCACTCAGGAATCGACGTTGCGCTACATCTCGCGCGAGCTGCACGATGAGTTTGGCCAGATCCTCACCGCGATTGGATCGATGCTTCGTCGCGCGGAGAAGCATCTTCCGCCAGGCTCTCCCATCATGAGCGAATTACATGAAGTGCGCGAGGTGACCCAGAATACGCTGGACAAAGTCCGCAGCCTGTCGCAGGCACTGCATCCGGTGATGCTCGACGAATTGGGTCTGGAGAGCACGCTGGACTGGTACTTGCCTACGGTAGAACGGCAGGCGGGAATTCGCATATCCTACGAGAAGTCCGGTACATCATTTGCCGTGGATGGAACTACCGCAGTTCATGTCTACCGCGTCGCCCAGGAAGCATTGAACAATGTGACTCGTCATTCTGGAGCCAGGCAGGCATGGGTGCGATTGCGTTTTCAACCGCAAAGTCTCGAGCTGGAAGTTGAGGACCACGGCAAAGGATTCACGCCCGGGCAAGGCCGCCAGGGGATAGGATTGGTAGCCATGCGGGAACGCGCGGAGATCCTGGGTGGCACGATTGCCTTCAATCGCCCAAGCCAAGGCGGCACACTCGTGCGTCTATGTGTCCCGAAAGAAACCAAGGAGCACCATGCCGGATAAAATTTCGGTATTGCTGGTCGATGACCACAGTCTGGTGCGGCGAGGCTTTCGCCGCATCCTGGAAGATGAAGCCGACATTGAAGTTGCGGGCGAGGCCAGCAATGGCGAAGAAGCAGTGACTCTGGCGCAGAAGCTCCGCCCCACGGTGGTGTTGATGGACTGCGCTCTTCCCGGCATGAATGGCCTTGAAGCGACCCGCAAAATCCTGAAAAGTCTGCCTCAGACCCTGGTTCTCATGCTCAGCATGCATGAAGAAGAAACCTTGGTGAAGCAGGCCATCGAGGCTGGTGCGCGTGGCTACATCCTGAAAAACGCGATGGACCTGGATCTGGGCGCAGCCATCCGGCGAGTGGCCGCTGGAGAGACTGTGCTGGACCACAAATTGAATCTGGAGTCCGGCCTCAAGGGGGAACGCGACTACGGTCTTACTGCGCGGGAACTGGAAGTCCTGCGCTTCATCGTAGATGGAAAGTCCAATAAGGAAATCGCCACGGAATTGGGCCTTAGCGTAAATACTGTCGCCGCCCATCGCGCCAACATCATGGATGCGCTCGGCATTCACAAGACAGCCGAGCTCGTGGTCTATGCTCTCCGCAATGGGCTGGTAACCCTTCCGTGAACCGGCGTTCTTTCCTGCTCGGCGCCGGGGGACTGGTTTCTGCCGCTCACTTTGGTCTTATTGATGCGCTCGCCGCTCCTGCCAGCCCCGGTTTCCGCTTTGTCGATATCACCACCCAATCGGGCTTACAGTTCCAGCACAACAGCGGCGCCTTCGGCGGCAAATATCTTCCCGAGACTTTAGGCTCGGGGTGCGCCTTTCTCGACTATGACGTCGATGGCTGGCAGGACATCCTGCTGATTAACGGGACCGACTGGCCTGGGCACAAACGCGGAACAAGCACCCTGCGCCTCTACCGCAACAACCGCAATGGAACCTTTACCGACGTGACCCGGAAAGCAGGCCTGGATGTCGAAATGTATGGCATGGGAGTCACCGTCGGCGACTATAACAACGACGGCTTCCCTGACTTATTCGTGACCTGTGTCGGCCAAAGCCGCCTGTTTAAGAACACGGGGAAAGGGACTTTCGTGGATGCGACTAAGGCCAGTGGGCTTGCCGCTCGTGCGGCTTTCAGCACTTCTGCCGTTTGGTTTGACTATGACCGCGATGGAAGGCTCGACCTGTTCGTATGCAACTACGTGAAGTGGTCCCCCGAGCATGACGTATTTTGCAGCCTGGATGGAAAACACAAGTCTTATTGCACCCCGGAGGCATATCGCGGAGATACCTGCTGGCTGTTTCACAATCTCGGCAACGGGACTTTTGAAGATGTCACCGCGGCCAGCGGCATATTCGACAGCAGCTCCAAATCCCTCGGCGTGGCCATGTTCGATTACGACCGCGACGGCTGGCCCGATTTGGTTGTGGCCAACGACACTCAACCCAACAAGCTTTACCGCAATCAACACAACGGCAAGTTCAAAGATGTCGCAGTCGAAGCCGGGCTTGCTTACAGCACGGAAGGCAAACCCCGTGCCGGTATGGGCGTGGATGTTGGCGATTATGAAAACGCCGGGGTTTCGGGCATTGCCATTACTAATTTTGACAATGAAATGATCGGGCTATACCGGACCTCCGGAAAAGAGGGCTATTCCGATGTGGCAACGCAGAACGGCGTCGGTCTCGCCTCCAAAGACAGACTCGGATTCGGCTGCGCATTTTTCGACGTCAATCTCGATGGCTTCCTCGATTTGGCTGTCACCAATGGCCATATTGATGAGACCGTCCGCAATATCCGCGGCAATGTTGGCTACGCTCAGCCTCCGCAGTTGTTTCTGAATGACGGCCATGGAAAATTCGCCGATGTTACAGCGAGTGTGGGCGGAGGCTTTGAACATCCCAAGGTAGGGCGCGGCCTTGCTTACGGCGATTTTGATCGCGATGGCGATCAGGACCTGCTGATCACGACCAACAACGGACCGGCATTGCTTTACCGCAACGACCAGATTTCGGGCAACCACAGCCTGCGCGTCCGCCTGCAGGGCACAAAGTCAAACCGCGATGGAATCGGCGCCAACGTGCGGATTTTCTACGCGGGCATGAGCCAAACCCGCATGGTGAAAACCGGCTCCAGCTATTTATCGCAGTCTGAGCTGCCGCTGACTTTCGGGCTGGGAAAGAACGACACGGTCGAGCGCATGGTCGTCGAATGGCCCAGCGGCAGGACCGAGGAATTCAAGGATCTTAAGGCTGGACGGGCCTATGAGTGCTTGGAGGCAAAGGGCTTAACCCAACTCCCGGGATTCTAGTGCTTTTATAGGATGGTGTTGTGTTCCCATTCGCTCTAGTCTGACGCCATATTCGTATTCGATCCTCATACATGGTCCTCCGGCCATTCATCTGAGGAACCCCACACGGGGCAGGTGCGCAACCGTCATCTGCCCCCCTATTTTTGCCTAAAGAGCACCTTTCAACGGCTTTATGCGTCTAACGTTAGAGTGTCGATGACGTGGAGCGGTGTGCCCGCCTTTTAGCCTATAATCTACAATTCGTCATCAGACTGATGGAGGAAGTCATTTTATGGATTCGCGCGTGAGCGCTTTGTGGTCGCGGCTCCGGGCCAACCGCCTGGCGTCCATGCTTGCCATTCTGGTCACTCTGGCGGTCGGAATTCTGATCGGGACCATTGTTTCCTCTGGCGTGAAAGGCCAGGAGGCGAAAAAGGTCGACGCTACGCCGCTCGCCATCCCCTCGCCTCAGCAACTGTCCAACCAGTTCTCGCAGATCGCGAACAAGCTCGAGCCGAGCGTGGTCAACATCAACACCGAATCCACCATCAAATCGCCGCATCGCCGCCGCGGGCCGCAGGCGGATCCTGATCAGAGTCCATTTGATGATTTCTTCGACCGCTTTTTCGGCGGACCCGGTGGCGGAGATGGCGGAGGCGACATTCACCAGCGCTCGCTTGGGTCGGGCGTAATTGTGGATGAAAAAGGCTACATCGTCACCAATCGGCACGTCGTGGAAAAGGCCGACCGCATTCGCGTGCGTTTGCAGGACGATCCTCCCAGCGTGCTTCATGATGCCAAGGTGATTGGCATGGATCAGGAAACCGACTTGGCCGTCATCAAGATTGAGGCAAGCAACCCCTTACCGAAAGCAAAGTTGGGGAACTCGGACAGCATGCAGGTCGGCGACTGGGTACTCGCCATCGGCAGTCCCTTCGGCCTGCAGGCGACAGTGACTGCGGGTATCGTATCGGCAAAAGGCCGCAATATCGTGCCCGGACGGCAATTCCAGACTTTTATTCAGACCGACGCCGCCATCAATCCCGGCAATTCCGGCGGGCCTCTAGTCAACATGGCCGGCGAGGTGATCGGAATCAACACTGCCATTCTGACTGATACCAACGCCTATGCCGGCGTCGGATTTGCCTTGCCTTCAACCACGGTGAAGGATGTTTACAACGCGATTGTGTTGAGTCCGGAGCACCGGGTTGCTCGTGGCTCAATCGGCATCATGTTCGCCGCGCAGGAGAACCCGGCCATCGCTCGTGTCTACGGAGTAAACGGCGGAGTGACGGTTTCCAACGTAGTTGCGGGCAGTCCGGCGGACCAGGCAGGGCTCAAAGTGGGCGATACCATTACTACGGTGGATGGCAAGCCGGTCAAGAACGGCGATGAATTGGTCGCTGACATTGCCAGCCGCAAGCCGGGAGCCAAGGTCAATCTCGGTTTTGTCCGCAACAACAACAAGCAAGAGGCGGCGGTAACGGTCGCGGATCGCGCCAAACTGTTTGCCGCCCGGCTGGGAGAAGATGACCAGGGCGAGGAAGACTCCGGGCCCAAAGAAACCAAGTTGGGCATCACCGTTCAAAACGTGAGCGCCGATATCGCCGGGCGGTTAGACATCCCCGCAAATAAGGGCGTTATCGTGCAGGAAGTGAAGGCCAGCTCCTTTGGAGACGATATTGGAGTAGCGCGCGGTGACGTAATTCTCGAAGTCAACCGTCAGGCGGTAAATAGTGTGGAAGAATTCAACCGAGTCCAGGCTTCGCTAAAGAGTGGACAGGATGTTGTTTTCCTGGTCCGTCAACGGGGCGGTGGCCGGCAGGGCGGTGGAACTATCTTTTTAGCCGGAACCCTTCCGTAACCTGGGTCGGCAAGATTACGCTGGCACTGAAAAGCTCGATCAGAGATCATTTTCAGTGCCAGCTCTTTTTTGGGCGGTCATAATGAATGCGAATCGTTACAGAATCGGGACATTGATGCTGGTCGGGATTGCGCTGTTGGCAACTCCGTCACCAGCCCAGGCAACCCCCAGGAAGACAGTAAGCCATCATCGCAGGCACCGTCCGCGTGGGCAGCAAAAGGTGGATGCCAAACGGGTCCGCGAGATCCAGGATGCGCTGGTGCGCGAGCATTACCTGGCGAAGCCCACGGGTAAGTGGGACATCACCACGCAGCAAGCTTTGAAGAAATACCAATCCGACAACGGCTGGCAGAATAAAGTGGTCCCGGATTCCCGCGCTCTCATCAAACTGGGCCTTGGCCCCGACAACGATCATTTATTGAATCCGGAAAGCGCAATGACTTCAACTCCTCCAGCCACACCTGCGGGGGGATCCGGCGATTCCAAGAAATAACTGAGAACCGGGAACAAAAAACTGAAAACTGATTATTTCCTCCCCACTGGGTCGGGGAAATAGGGCAGGGGCTTGCCGGAAACCACGGCCCGAGGGTTGTCATCCACGAGAGCACTGGCAACATCCACGCCATACACGTCCGCAACTTCTTTGCGGGCTGCGGAAAGAACCGGGACTCTATGCTTGGCGTCATGGGCGTCAGTCGCCAGGAAGTGAACGGCATCCCTCTCCAGCAGCCATGCTGCTGAGCGCCAGGCACGCTCTCCCCAAAATCCGGTAACCGCGGACGCTGTAACCTGTACGGCACAGCCCAGTTCGACCCACTTCAACACTCGCTGGGGATTTTGCTGCAATATCGGGTTGCGTTCGGGATGGGTAATGATGGGGCGGATCTCCCGATCCCCCAGCCGGGTGAAGTATTCCTCGATTTGCGCGGGAATGCTGTAGTTGCTCAATTCGACCAGCAAATAGCGGCCGCCTTCGATGCAGTACCACTCCGGGCGAACCAGGAGGTCCTGCACGTTTTCATAAGAAAGATGGAAGTCGCATCCCAGGCTGAGCCGCGGTTTGCCCCCAGCGAGCGCGCGCAGTTCGTTGAGCTCCGCTTGCAGAAAACTACGGTCGTATTTGTAGCGATCATTGGCATGAGGAGTTGCCACCATATGCTCAATGCCATCCGCCGCCGCGATGCGGCACATCTCCTGAGAAATTTCCCAGGTCTTGGCGCCATCGTCCACTTCAGCGAGGATGTGGCTGTGGATGTCGATCACGAATGAGGGGCTCCAGCGGTTATAAGCAATTTAAGCAGACTCCAGGCGCAATTTTGCGGATTTCTTTGGGTCGGCTCGCGGTCTTGGCTTGGTTTGGCGGGCGGGAAACACCATAAACCTTTACAACGGCACTAAGCCTTGCCTCGTGACGCCTGGATCCGCAATAAAGTGGCCACCAGGGCGTCGATGTCCTCGCGGGTGTTGTAGAGCGCGAGCGAGGGACGAACAGTTTTTTCCACTCCAAAGCGGCGCAGGATGGGCTGCGCACAGTGATGACCGGCACGGACCGCAATCCCTTCCTGGTCCAGCGCCTTGCCGACTTCCTCGGGAGGAACATCCTCGAGCACGAAAGAAAGGACTCCAGCCTTCTCTTTGGCAGTGCCAATCAGGCGCAGACCGGGTACGGTGAGCAAGCCTTTGGTCCCATACTCCAAGAGCTCGTGCTCGTAGCGAGCGATGTTTTCCATGCCAATTTCTTCCAGATAATCAAGCGCGGCCCCCAACCCTGCGGCATCGGCTATATTTCCTGTTCCGGCTTCAAAGCGCGCTGGGGCCGCCTGATAAATGGTCTTTTCGAAGGTGACATCGGCAATCATGTTGCCTCCGCCCTGCCATGGAGGTGTGTTGTCGAGAATGTCGGCCTTGCCGAAGACCACCCCGATCCCGGTGGGAGCAAAAATCTTGTGGCCTGAGAAGACCAGGAAATCGCAGTCAAGCGCCTGCACGTCCGCCCCTAAATGGGCGACGGACTGGGCCGCATCCACCACTACTTTCGCTCCATGGCGCCGCGCCATTTCGATCATTTGTTTAGCAGGAGTAATGGTCCCCAATGCATTGGAGACCTGGCTGAAGGAAACAATCCGCGTGCGCGGACCCAGCAGCTTCTCATATTCTTCGAGAATCACCTGACCATCGTCATCCACCGGAGCAACCCGCAGGCGCGCGCCCTTCTCCGCCGCCAATTGTTGCCAGGGCACGATATTGGCGTGGTGTTCCAGCCATGTGATGACAATCTCATCGTCTTTCTGAACGTTGCGGTGCCCCCAACTCTTGGCGATCAGGTTGATGCCTTCGGTGGCCCCTCGCACAAACACGATTTCGCGGGTTGAGCTGGCGTTGAGAAAGCGGCGCACTTTCTCTCGCGCACCTTCGTAGGCATCGGTTGCCCGCGCGGCCAGAGTATGCGCAGCACGATGAATGTTGGAATTTTCGTGCTGGTAAAACTCGGAAAGCCGGTCAATCACTACCTTGGGTTTCTGTGTCGTGGCGGCGTTGTCCAGCCAGACTAACTGCTTTCCGTTGATGCGCTCTTGCAGGATGGGAAAATCGCGCTTAATCACGTGCGGATCGAACAGGCGTTTGGAGTAGCCGATGTTGGGGACCAACTCCGGGCGGAAATCGAACGAGTCGAGCTTGGGCTCCGCCGCAATGGGCGCCCGTGCGCCGTCGCTGAGTGGCACAGTCGCCCCCTGGACCTCAGGGGCAGGAGCCGGTGGGGCAGCCAACGCATGGGATGGAATCGTGGGTACTGCTGGAGCAGATTGGGCCCCCGGCACACTCGAGAATGAAAACAGATCATGGACTGCCGGAAATGAAGGGGCGCCGGACTGCGGCGAAGTCTTCGCATTCTCCAGGAAATAGGCGTTTGCACCCGGCAGAGCAGGCGGGTTCGCGGTGCTGTAAGCCGAAGCTCGTAGCGGTGTGACGTCACCCAGCGAACCTGGGATCGCACCCAGTTCTGCCTCGCTCAATGCTGGAGCAGGCGACGGGAATGTTGGAATGCTCGATCCGGCTTGCGCTCCCGGCACTCCGGGGAACGAGATCAGATCGGAAGGGGAAGGATAGGCCGGGGTCTCCGTTTGCAATGGAGAACCCTTCTCCAGAAAATACAATGACGGCTCTGGTGCTGCGCTTACAGGAAAGCTGCTTTCTGGCGGAGAGGAAACACTCGCTACTGCTGGTATGCTCGGGGCAACCGGCGCAACCGGAACACTGGCTCCACCAGCGGGCACGGGGTCGGCGGGAGACGCAGACGGCAGCGCCGAGAAGAACTCATTCGCCAGCCGGGCAATCACGGCGGGATCGATCGCTCCTTGCCAGTCGGGCATCTTGTTGCCGCCAGGAACCTTCAGCGGGCCGGGATCACTTGTATTCATAATACTGGTCCACGCTGACGTTCTCGAGCACGCCCAGCGCGTCCTCGGTCAGAATTGCCAGCGAGCAGTAGAGGGAAATCAAATAAGAAGCGACGGCACGGTGATTCATTCCCATGAAGCGGACCGAAAGGCTGGGCATGACTTCTCCCGGAATCCCCGGCTGGAACAATCCCACTACGCCTTGTTTCTTTTCTCCCGTGCGCAACAGCAGGATGCTGGTCTTGTCCCCTTTGACGCCCAATTTATCCGTGGGCACGATGGGAATTCCCCGCCAGGTCACAAACGGCGAGCCGAAAATATTGACGGTCGGTGGAGGCACTCCGCGCCGGGTGCACTCACGCCCGAATGCGGCAATCGCGCGCGGGTGAGCCAGAAAGAATGCCGGCTCTTTCCACACTCTCGAGATCAACTCATCCAGATCGTCGGGTGTGGGCGCTCCCTTACGCGTCTTGAGCCGCATCGAGGGATCCACGTTGTGCAGCAATCCATAGCCCGAGTTGTTGATGAGTTCATTCTCCTGCCGCTCCTTGACCTTCTCAATAATCAGCCGCAATTGCTCTTTGATCTGATCATGGGGCGAGCGGTACATATCCGAAATGCGTGTCTGGAGATCGAGGACGGTGGTCACCGCGCACAACGTGTACTCGCGAGGCTTCTCTTCGTAGTCGACGTAAATCTCGGGCAAATCCACTTCCTGCCCCGGACTGCACTCGATGGTGCGCGCGTTAGGAGCCGCCGGCACCACTTTATTTACGCGATACGTACCGGCTTCAACCGGCACCCATTGCAGGAATGGGACCAGCCAGCGCGGCGTGATCTCGCTCATCATGGGCGCGGTCTTGGTGACGTTCGCGAGCTGTCGTGCCTGAAGTTCGCTCAAGGTGTGTCGGGCAGTGCTTTTATCGGCCATGGATAGTCCTCGAATAATTTTGAGAAGAGACAAAAAGTTTAACACGTGGGGTTGGGACTCGGTCGATTCTGGTTTGCGGATTTTATCGGCGTTCTCTGCGGGTTTCTCCGTATCCTCCCCGGTTTAGGATTTTGGTGTTTGAGCCATCGCAAAAATCCTACGACGCAGAGATCAGGCGGAGACCGTGGAACAACATTAGATCTGCGATGGGATTGGAATCGGATGCTCTAGCGGTGGGCGAAGAAATAGAAGCTCACGTAGAACAGCTGCACGATGGTGTTGGCGATGATGATGTAGGTGGCAATCTCCATGCGGCGGAAAGAATCGTTGGTGCTCTTCAGCAGCGAAGTCATTTCCTGCGTGGCTTGATGAAATTTGTCCGTCGACACATTCAACTGCTCGGTGCAAACTTTCATCTTGTCCAGCACACGCGAGGTTTCGGTCGAAGATGAAGCCGTCCGCTCGGCGTTGCGGATTTCCAGTTCGATCTTGCAAGCCGTCCACCACGGGCTGCCCGGAGGGTTGTCGTACATCCGGTGGCGGATTTCGTCGTAGGGACGACCTCGCAAGAGCTGCCCCAGCGCCTCAATCGTGGCCGTGGTCTTTACGTCTACGCCGTGTTTTGTTCCTACCGATTCCAACTGCCCTCCATGAACCATCAAAAATGAACGAAATAGAGAACCACAGCCAGTCCAAGCGCCACCAGACAAACAGCCGCTACCATCTCCTTGGTTCGCCGCTTTCCGCGCTCGTCGCGTTCCGTGGCCAGGGCGCGGTACTTCTCAATCCATTGCGTGCGGCTATCGTCCGGCTCCAGGCAGGTGCGAATGGCTTCCCCTAGCTTCCGCTTGTCGCTCTGGTGGAGCGAGACGAATTGAAACGGTTGCAAGTGGCGGCCCACTGGCGGCAGCATTTTTGCAGTCCCCAGCACCGGTCCGGTATGAGTCACAAACATCAGCTTTTGTGACGATCCCTCATCCAGTTCGTGGCGGACAGAGAGCAGGCCGCCGGTGAGCGAGACCGTTTTCAGCGATGCCTGATTGCATCCGCCCTCCGGACTGCGCAGGACCGCGGGAATGCCTTCGCCAAGCTGGAGGCGTGCCGCGCGCTGTTGCGCGTGTTGGGGGAGTAGGTTCATGGCGAAGATTCAGTATGTTACGAGTTGGGGTTTCGTAGCAGATTACCGAAGTACTTGTACAAAATACCGGGATGGGAAATTACCCATCGCCGACCTGAGTGATTGAATGAGGAATCGTGGGCTTTCCAGCCGCCTCAGCGGCGGCATTCGTTCACCAACTGGAATACGCTGTCCCATCACTGGCCGTTGTCGCGGACGCGCTGTGCACATCATTGATCCCAGGCTCTTGCTGGTCGGGCGAATCCAAAGTCTCGTCCTGGTCTACGGTCCAATCGGCGGCGCCGGTGGTGGGATCTTTGGGAATCTGTTTGAGGTAACCAGCTGAAATCAGGTCTTCCAGCGACTGCGGCGCTTTTTGCTTGTCCAGCGTGTATTGCTGGATCAAAGAACGCAGGGTGAAAAGGTTCTGGCGCAGGACCGCTTCGCGCGAACGGACCACGGACTGCTGATAGGCCGGGACCGCAATCGCAATCAGGATCAGCATGATGCTGATCACGATCATCAGCTCAATCAGGGTAAAGCCGCGGTCTCGCCGGAGCCTTAGCATTTACCATTCCTTGTACGGCGTGCCGTCCAGCCCGGTGCCGCTTGATTTGGTGAAAACATCAAACACGTTGTCGCCACCGGAGGATTCCGAATCCGGATCATCCTGAAGAGATCGCGTGCCCCACTCGGTGGTCCCCGTCATGGGGTCAACCGGGATGCGGCGCAGGAACCGGACTTTCTTGCCGCTCACATCAACACCGTCGACCAGGGTCTGAAGATCGGGAGGATAGCCTTCCGAACCAACTTTAATCTGAAACCCTCCGCGGTCGGCGGTATCTTTATAACGATCAATCGCGTCCCGCATCTCCCAAAGGTCGTGACGCAGTTCGCGCTCCCGCTCACGCTTGATCCCAATCCGGGCCATAGGGACCGCCAGACTGGTAAGGATCACCAGGATGGCGGTAGCCACGATGAGTTCCATCAAGGTAAATCCGCGGGCTCTCTTTTGCGAGGTGCGCTTCATGACAAGTATCGCCGGAAACAGTTTCAACTTCAGGTGCGGAACGCGCCGCAGCAGTTTCTGGTTACTGGACGGTTATCGTTCCAACCGCCCCGGCCACAGGCATCGCTTGCATGCCGGGGTCGCGGGCGCCTCCCTTGGAAATCGTCAATGTGCTTTGACCGCTGCCCTTGGCCAGGAAGGTCAACGTCACCACCGCCCCGCCACCGGAGATTCCACCCGCTCCAGGAGGACGAGTCGCCGTAATCTGCAAGGTTCCGGAGGAGTCGTCGTCACGATGGACAAGAGCGACGGCCTGCCCATCCTGCGACAACAGGCCGCCATTGGAAACATTCACCACTTGAAGGACTTTCGGATCGTAGCTCACCTGCAACGGCACGGAATACACGTTCTGGGCGCCATTGATCAGCACATTCACTGCAAAGGTCGAGCCGGCGCGCTGGACAATGTTCGCTGGATCAAAGCCGAAAACGGCCCCGCCTTGAGCCGGAGGTTGAGCGGCCTGCTGAACCGGCGCCTGCGCCGCAGCCGGCTGAGGCGGTTGCGCCATCGCCGGTTGCTGAGATGAAGATGCAGCAGCCGCAGGTGGGGCGGGGACCTGGGCACTGGTGCGGCGAATGTCGATCGCCGTCCCGGTGCCGATCTCCAGCGCGCTCTGGTTCAACACACTGTATTCGGGTCCGCGTACCACGTGCGGGATCAGGACAAAGACGATTTCGTTTTGGCGGTGCTCAATATCGGTTTCCGAGAACAAGTATTTCAACAATGGAATTTGCGATAATCCGGGAATTCCGCTGATCGACTTGATGTCGTTGTTTTCGAACATCCCGCCCATCAGGCTGGGCTCGCCGTCTTTCAGGCGAATTTCATGTTCGATCTTTCTCTGTCCGATGATGGGCTGGCTGATCCCACCAATGTTGCTGTTCCCCGTCACCGAAGAAATGTCCATGGAAATCTTCAAGGTCACTTCTCGTCCGGCATGGATCCGCGGCGTGATATCGATGTTTACACCAACGTCGAGATATTGAAATTGCGTATTGACCAGTGGATTGATACCCACTCCGCCGATACCCGGCTGGAATGATCCGGTGGCAACGGGAACACGGTCGCCGATTTTAAGACTCGCCTTTTGCCCATCCACCGAGCGCAGCGATGGGTTCTGCAGCAGCTTGGTATTGCTGTCGCTAAACAGGGCGGTAACGCTGGCGGTCGGCAGGGAAACCACAAAATCGGTGGCATTCAGGTTGCCCAGGCGGTTCAAGTTGAGGCCATTCGAATTATTTGAATTATTATTATTGTTATTGTTGTCATTATTATTGTTGTTATTGTTGTTGACGTTGTTCTGCAAGGAAACACTGGCGCTGGATCCAGGGTTAATTCCAAGATTGCGCTTCTTGTCTTTGCTGATCTGCATGATGGCAACTTCCACCAGCACTTCCGGTTTGGAGCGGTCCAGGTCGCCAATCAGCTTCTCCGCCAGCAATACCTGGTCCGGAGTACCGCGCACTACGATGGCCCCTTGCGATTGCAGAGGCTGGACTTTTTGTATCTCCAGAATGGACCGCAGTGTGTTTGTGACTTCCTGAATTTCAGCGGTCTGCGAGAGATTGGCCAGATAGAACGTCTTGAGAACGCTTTGTTCCAGTTCACGACGCTTTGCGGGATTGTCGGCGGCGACAAAGATGGTGTTGGGTGTTACTGGGCGCCAGAATGTCTTGGATTCCAGGGCGATGACGCCTATCGCCTCTTCCAGAGTGACATTATTCAGCTCGATCGGAATGCGCCTCGAGGTATATTCCGGATCGAACAGCACATTGATTCCCGCCAGTTTCCCCACCGTCTCATAAAGTCTTTTGCTGTCGTCGGTGGACTTCAGGGTGATGGGAACATTGGAAATGGACGCCAGCTCAACCGCGCCCCGTGCTCCCTCCAGCCGCTTTTCGAGAGTATTTTGTTGGGGTTTCGCCGATTGCGAGATGGGAGGCTCCGCCGCCGCATCGATCAGCCTTTGGGTACGCCGGATTTCCTGCTGGGCAATGAAGCTGGAGGGATCAATCTCGGTCGCCTTCTGGAACTCGGCGAGTGCTTCCTGAAGCTTGCCGGCATCGCGCAAGAGTTGCCCGCGATGGACATGAGAAGCGCCTGCCAGAAAGCGTATGCGTTCAAAAGAAGCGCGGATCGCCAGGTCTTCCGGCTTCTTTTCGTAAGCTTGCTTCAAATACTCGTAGGCTTGTTCGTAGTTTTGCTTGGCTTCCGCGTCCTTGCCCTTCTTATAGAACGACTTGGCGCTCTCCCCGACGACAATGAGTGATACGGCTGCAAGCAGGAGAACGATGGCCGCCGGGCGCATGGCACTTCTCATCACAGTCCCTCGTAGCAAATCTGATTCCCGGGGGCTGGACTCGCCCCCTGGGTCATGGGCATTCGATTATCCAAATTGGACGCGAACGGCGTGATTATAGCATCGTTAACCGGACGTTCCGAAGTCACTGGTGCCTCAGGAGTTAAGCCAATAGTGCTAGCCCTACCGGGGCGGCAGACCGGTATAGCCTGGTCATCGTCGGAACCGCCAGTTGCTTGAGCAGACCGCCACCTCATGCGATACCCTATTGCTTCTGATGCCTAGACAGAACCACCAAACCCGGCCGAATCCGGAAAAGAACCCGCGCCGCGACCCAACCGCTGCCGGACAAAGGGATGCCTCTGTCAATAGGATCGCTTCCCATAACTACTTCTTGCTGGAAAAATTTGAAGCAGGAGTGGTTTTGACCGGGACCGAGGTCAAATCGGTCCGCGATGGCAAGGCGAATCTCAAAGATTCCTATGGATTGATCAAAGACGGCGAACTCTGGTTGTTGAATGCCCATATTGGGCCTTATGAGCATGGAAATATCTTCAACCATGCCCCTTTGAGGACACGCAAGCTGCTGATGCATGGGGAAGAAATCCGGAAACTCATCGGCAAGACGCAGCAGAAGGGCCTGACCCTTATTCCGACCAGGATGTATTTCAAGAGCGGACGAGTGAAAGTGGAACTCGCCTTGGCGAAGGGCAAGCAGCTTTGGGACAAGCGGGAGACCGAACGGCGGCGGACAGCGGACAAAGAGGCGCGAGAAGCCGTGGCAAGAGGCCGCAAAAACTAAGGGGTCGGTATGAAGAGACGCGACGATCCGGGTCAGTCGTCAATACGAATCGTCAATCTCGAAGAAGGACGGCCCACCGTTTACCAAGCCCTGGGGCGGCTTAACTATGAGCTGGGAGTCGCGCGGCGCAAAGGATCGGAGATCGTAAAGTTGGTTCACGGCTACGGCTCCAGCGGCGCTGGCGGAGACATTCGTATCGCGGTGCAGCGACGACTGGTCGAGATGGCGCGCGACGGCCAGATTCGCAGTTGCATCTTCGGCGAAGACTGGTCGAAGGCAGATGAGCACACCTGGAGTCTGTTGCAGTCGCGGCCGGACTTGAAACAGGATAAGCATCTGGGACGGAAGAACCTGGGGATTACGGTTGTGGTGCTCTAGTCAATTTTTGGGACGAGGAGACCAATGCGCTTCCAAGCAGCCCAATGGCTGCTCCCGCTGTCTGTTTGCATCCATAACGCGGAAGAAGCAATTCGCATGCCAGCTTTCTGGCAACAGCTGCACTGGAACCCACCGGTTTCGCGGAGACACTTGTGGCTGGCGATGTTAGCGCTCGACCTTCTGGCTGTTCTACTTACCTATTTCGCGGTGAAGCACGGCAGGCACAGTGTGACTGGTCATCTCTACATGGGATTTGTTTTTGTGCTCCTGCTCAATGTGATGTGGCACGTGGGAGTCATGATTTGGTATGGAACCTATGCTACCGGGGTAGTAACGGCAGTCATCTTCAATCTTCCGCTAACTGTCTATTTACTACGAAGAGCAGGGCGGGAACGAGAAAATGGTTAAACCGTAGCGGCCTTCGCTTGCGTCAGCGCTGCCTTCGCCTCTTTGATCCCAATGGCAATGCTCTGCTCGAGATCCAGGTGTGGGATTGGAGACGCCTCAGCCGCCTGGTAGAACTTCAGCGCATCCTGGGGACGGCCCAAGCGTTTGAGGCAGATTCTTGCGGCCGCCAGCTGCGCCATCAGGGACTGGCGGTCTTCCGGGTATGCGGCAACGATTTTTTCGTATTCATCCCGCGCGTGAACGAAGTTTTCACTTCTCTCCAGCGCATAAGCGATGTCCAGCCACAGGCCTGCCGGCAGTCTCTCGCCACCGGCTTTGATGAAGTCCTCGTAGTCGTGCCAGGCTGCCTCATCCTCCTGCGTCTTCAAGTGCAGTCCGCAGACTTTCAGACTTAATTCCTGATAGGCCAGCATCTCGCTTCGCCGCCTATGAATCGACCGCAGCAGGTTCAGCCCATCCACGGAGTCCGGCTGCGCCGCCAGATGATTGTTCAGCAGGACGACGGCTTCATCCAGTTTCCCGTGGTCCATCAAATCGCTGGCCTGATCGAGCTGTGGATCGACCGTCGCTCCGACTTTTTCTTCGATGGCCGCGTTTACTCTGTGTTCAAGCCCGGAATGCTGTAAAGCCAGAGCAATGAGCACGCCAAAGATGAAGCCTCCGACGTGCGCCCAGTGAGCTACTCCGCCAGAGCTTCCTGTCAGACCGCCATAAAAGATTTCCATGACCAGCCAGAGCGGCAAGAGCCAATATGCGGGGGCCTTGAAGCGATACCTTCGAAACAAGAACAACCACATCATTTCGATCTTCATTTTGGGGAAGCGAACCAGGAATGCCCCCATCAATGCCGCGACCGCGCCGGAGGCGCCCAGCGTTGGCACCATACTTCCGGCATTGGTCCAGGCGTGGAACTGCAAGGCCGCGGCGCCAGAAACCAAGTAGAAGGCTGAATACAGGGGCCGTCCCCAAACATCCTCCAGGACAAAACCAGCGAGCCAAAGGAACCACATATTGCCGATCAGGTGCAGCCAGCCACCGTGCAGGAAGTTTGCAGTGAGGTAGGTGATCAGCCGGGTCTCGCCCGGCACAAAGGCGTATTTCTGGGTGAGGCTATTCGCCGCTAGATCGGAGTATTGCTGAGTCAGCGAATCCATTTCTGCCTGAAGCTTCGCAGGATCCTCCATCAGCCGCATCTGCGCGTCCCAGGCGTCGATCAAATCATGATTGGGACTCTGAATCTTCGCCCACTCGTCAGGATATTGCTTGCTGAAGTTCTCGATGACCTTCTGGGCCTGGGGCGTCACTTTCAATTCCGGGTGAGCGGCAGCGAGCAGCAGGATGTGAGCCTTGGCATGTCCCATCTCCGGCGCCTGCTCCCGCATGGAGCTATAGGTTGCCAGGAACACAACCGTATTGAGGACGATAAGCCCGATAGTGATGACCGGCCAGCGCCGCGCCGACATATTTTCATGCCGTATTGGGATCAGCATTCGCGTTCTCCTTCAAGCACACCTGTGGCCCAATAACACATCATGAAGGTAGATGGTCTGATGAAACCCGCATAGATCACGAGGGGGGAGCGTCCCTTGGTAACTGCATTCGTCGCCCAGAGGCAGCCGTAGCGGCAGTGGTGGCAGTCGGGAGCATTTCTCTGCGATATCCGCGGGTTAAGATTTTCTTCCTGCCGGGGAACTCAAGATCTTGAACCGCAGCAAGCGCCGAGTTCGCGCAGAGAACGCGGAGGCGACCCGGGAAATGCTCATCCCATCTTGCCTAAACTCGTCTTCCCCGACGATACTGACTATTCACCGCCATTATGAAAACCATTCTTTCTCTCTCTTCTCCCGCTGAATTGGAAACCGAGTGCCTGGTAGCCGTGGTCCTGGACCGCGGTGAAAAAGATAAGACCGAAGCATTTGTCGCGACCACTGACAAGGCCGTGCAGGAGGCGGCTGCCGAGGTAATTTCCACCGGCGAAGTTACCGGCAAGGGCCTTGAAACTACCTTGCTCCACAAACCCGGCAAATTGAAGGCCAAGCGCCTATTGTTTCTCGGCGGAGGCAAAGCCAAGAAATTTGCAGCTGCCGACTTGCGCAAACTAAGCGGCACGGCAGTGCGTGCTCTAAAATCCCGCGGCGTGCGCAGCTTTGCGTTTATTGTTCCGGGCAACGGAGTGGACCCTGAGGAATCAGTGAAGTCAATCGTCGAGGGAGCCTTGGTCGGCAATTTCGATTCCGACACCTACAAAAGCGACCGCAAGGACCAGAAAATTGACGCCCTCACCATCGTCGCCAGCGGCGACCAGAGCAGTTTGCAGAGAGCCATCGATGAAGCTCGTATTCTCGGAGAGTCGCAAAACTTCACGCGAGAACTGGTCAATGAACCCTCCAATCGCATGACTCCCACCATCCTCGCGAACCACGCCAAGAAAATGTGCCAGGAGGTTGGACTGAAATGCGAGGTCTACGGGCCGGACAAAATCAAGGACCTGAAGATGGGTGCGTTTTGGGGAGTGGCACAAGGGTCCGATGAACCCCCAGCTCTCATTGTCATGCGCTACGAGCCGGCCGGAGCGCCGGAGAAGCCCGTGCTCGGATTAGTTGGCAAAGGCGTCACCTTCGACACCGGCGGCATCTCCATCAAACCCGCGGACGGTATGGAGAAGATGAAATACGACATGGCTGGCGGAGCCACCATGATCGGCGCCATGCGCGCCATCGCGCTGCTCAAACCGAAGGTGAAGGTGATCGGCATTGTCTGCGCCACCGAGAACATGCCTTCGGGCAAGGCCCAGAAGCCGGGCGATATTCAAACCGCGATGTCCGGCAAAACCATTGAGATCATCAACACCGACGCCGAAGGGCGGCTGGTTCTGGCGGATGGGCTTTGTTACGCGCGGCAACTGGGCTGCACCCATTTGATCGATGCGGCAACTCTAACCGGCGCAGTTGTAGTCGCGCTCGGTTACTATAACGCCGGCATTTTCTCCAATGACGATGCCTTTTACGAAAGATTCACCAAGGCTTTGGCAAAGTCCGGCGAAAAGATGTGGCGCCTGCCGGTGACCGAGGAATATCTCGACCAGACTCGCTCCAGCATCGCCGATCTCATGAACACGGGCGGACGCTGGGGAGGCGCCAGCACCGCAGCCGCATTTCTAAAAGAATTCGCCGAGGATACCCCGTGGTTGCACCTCGATATTGCGGGTACGGCCTGGATGGAAGAACAGAAACCATGGATTGCCAAGGGGCCGTCTGGAATCGCGGTAAGGTCATTGGTTGAATTCACGCGGGACTTTGGGGCTTCATGACCCCATATGCCAGTGGCAGCGAGCTGGGTTATGTTGCGTCTGAGTTTACTTGGTCGCCAGGTGCTGAAATGCCTAATGATGCCGGGCTGACATTTTCGACCGGCACAAAAGCTTGAGGTGATCTGCCGTGCGCACCGACGCCATCGAGGCTCCCCGGAGACCGGAGTTAGTGTTCTGTCGCAGAACAAGGCTCAAGGTTATGGCTGACGTGTTTTGCTATTCCTTAATAACGCTCGCCAAATCCTGATGATCGATTTGTAAGATGATTGAGAGTGCGTCTGCCTGCCCTCGCACCAGAACATAAGTTGCGGATGCATCCAGATGTTTGCTGCCGGATGAATTCCGAACCTTCATTCCCCATACCACCTTCGCGAGCAGATATTTGGAATCTAAAGGGTTCGCCTCTACAGTTTGAAGTTGGGTTTCAGAGAGCCCCATCGAAGAAAGATGAGCCTTCATTTTGGGAATGACTCTGAGGAAGTCGTCCTTTTTGACCGATTGGACGCCCTTAGGCCCGCCAAACATAAATATATCTGCGTACAAGCCACCGATTGCCGATACGTCACCAGAGGAGTTTGCTCTCTCGTACTGCAAGAAAAACTCTTTGACTCGCTGATCCATCTGTTCCCCCTTTGTTGTTCAAGAATTCGGTCAGCAACTTTCCTTCGCCTCGGCACTACGACGCAGCCCAGCCTTCATCCTGCATCACGTGATCACTCATGGCTTTCATCGCAAGGGCCAGATCGTGGCTATGTCTCGTTTGCTCGGACACCCGGCGCCCGACGGCGACCTTCAACGCTGATCTCTTAAGCTGTTTCTCAGAATACCCTGCCAATCGAGAAATTTACTTTCGTCTGGCCCGTGGCGCTGACGCTTTCGCTCAGGGCCACTGGGCCGACGATGGTCTCCGCAATCACTCCCAGATTGACGCTGCCGCGGACTACCACCGCGCCTGGGTCGTTGAAGGCGCTTCCCGCTTCCAGCCATCCTCCCCAGTAAACTCTTTTTCCGATGAGCGGCGGCAGGTGGTAGAGGTCTCGACGGAAGCCGAGGGCGGAATAGGCATAGTGGTTCGCCCGGAACTGGTCCGGCAGATAAGCTCCGAGGCGGAACGCTCCCCCAAGCGAGAATTGCTGAACGATACCGGCATCGCCGTGAAGCGTCGCTCCTCCTGAGAGGTTCAAAAACAGAGAGGTTTTCTGACTGAGTGGCGCGAACGTGGAAGATTGCAATTCCAATTGATTGAAGGCGCGCGCTGCCCCCGGACTTTGGAAGACATGGGAAAGATTCAGGGTCAGGCGTTCGCCCTTGCTGGGGACAGTGGCACTGTCCAGGCCATCAAAGACATAGCGCAGGCGGACTTGCCCGCTGCTACCGCTCAAATCTGGCAAGCCGGTGCTGCCGATCAACGGCGCCAGATCGGCGTTGAAAATCTGATAGCCAAGCCGAACCTCGCTGCTGCGGTTCAAGGCGATGCCAAGATCGAACCCGCCGCCTCCTCGTTCATCCCGTAATACCCCAATGCGTTGATCGTCGGAGAATGCGTTTCGCGCCGTTTTGTCGAAGAATAGATAGGGCGCCACGAACAACCGGGTTGAACGCAGGGGTTGATAGAACTCCGTAGCGGCGCGGCTGCTCGAGCCCAAGAGCACCTCGCTGCGCCACTCGCCGCCGCGGTGATTTACATCCATAAAGGTGACGCGTGCCCCGGTTGCAAAATCGAAGGTACCGACTCCGGAACCGCTCACATTCACAGCCAGGTCCAGAAATGGCGGACCGTAGTTCTTTTCGTGGGCCCAGATGCGCAGGCCCGGAGCATCGTTGCGCACAAATCCTTCATACCCCAACCGATCAAACTTCCCTTCGCCAGCTGTTTGCGTCAGCCGGGTTTCAAGCCGGCTCGTGTTTAACGGAGTGTTCAAGAACTTCTTGAATTCCCGGCTCAGCCGTTGCTGTTCGGAAGGACTGGTTCCGGTTACTTCAAGGCTTGCAACCGAAGTGGGTGCAGCGCGCTTTCGAGCATCTACGGCAGCCTTATATTTCTGCCATTCCTCCTCGGTCAGGGCATAGGGCTGCAACTTATCAGCGTCGCGCTCCGCCGCGTCGTAGCCGCGCTGGATGATGTCCTTAATCTGTGCACCACCAAAATCCAGCAACGAATAATTGCCAAGCTTTGGGGCAATCACAACGTTAGCCCAGCGAAGTGCCCGGCGATCATTCTCCAAAGTCACAATCGCCAGACTCTGCAATAACACTCCTTGCAAGGTCTGCAATTCCTGGGCCCCGGCCAGGGGCGTACCCACATTCACCGCAATGATGACTTGCGCGCCCATGTCATGGGCCACATCGGTGGGAATATTATTGACCAGCCCGCCGTCCGCCAGAAAGGTATGGTTCCATTCCACCGGAGTGAAAATTCCCGGAAGGGCCATACTGGCCCGCAACGCCTGTGCCAACGATCCATCATGACGAACTACCGGCGTGCCATTCAGCATGTCGGTGGCAACACAGCGAAATGGGATGGGAAGGTCGTCGAAGCTCGCGAGGTTGGAATACGCAAAGGCAATACGATCCAGCAGCAGACCTGATTCATGTCCCGGACTGAATCCGTTGGGACTGTTGATGCCGCGTTTGACCCCAAGCAAAGCGGCGACTTGCTGGGAGCGCCGGTCCTCTTTCCGCCGGAGAGATAGCTGGTTGTAGTCAGGCTCAGTTTGAACTGCCTCGCCCCAATTGATCTGGTCAACAAAGCTCTGGCGCTCGTCCGCGCTCCGGCCGGTGGCGTAGAGGGCTCCCACCAATGCGCCCATGCTGGTGCCGGCAACATAGTCCACGGGAATGCGGTGTTCATCCATCCAGCGCAGCACGCCGAGGTGGGCGAGGCCGCGGGCTCCGCCGCCGCTGAGCACCAGGCCAATGCGAGGACGCGGCCTTTGCTGGGCGTGGCTGGGAAAAATGTTCAAGAGCAACAAGCTGAGCAACCACAGACCACGGCGACAGCGCGGACGCATGAACTACCTCCGAAACTGACATTAGCAAGTTCCGGCCCGGCTTGCAGGATTTCCACTGCGGTCAAGATTGTTAAGGCAGGCAACTGGTCACTACCGCGGCAATTTCGACAGGAAATTTGACCGAGTTGGCGATGAAGCAGTAGCGATGGGCATCGCCGTGAAGCGCCTTGGCTCTGATGGGGTCGTCGCCAGGGAGAATCGTCACCTGTGGCCGCAGTTCCACTCGAACAAATGCTCCCGAGCCATCTTCATTTTCCTCCATCATCCCAACCGCCGAATCCCGATAATCGACGACAGTGACGTGATTCACGGCGCACAAATGCAGATACCAGAGCATGTGACAAGACGAAAGGCTGGCAACCAAAAGCTCCTCCGGATTGTAACGGAGTGGATCGCCGTGAAACTTGGGATCGCTTGAACCTTGAATATCGGGCTTACCAGAGACTGAAATCTTGTGGTCGCGGCGATACGCCTTATAGTTCTTCGTGCCTTCACCGTTGTTGCCTGTCCAATCGACCCGCACCTCGTAGATGTGCTGCTTCATTGCATTGCTCCTGCTGTTCGTCGCTCCAATTCTCCGAGACGGCCCGCCCTTTGGCAACATCATCCACCACAAGAATGAGTTGGTGGTCGTGGTCGCTGTATAAGACTTCGATATTCACTCCCGCATCCGCCATCCGTCGCGTGATTCTTCCCAATTGGCCAGGCACGGCTTGATTCAGCCGTTGAACCAGCACTTCGCGAACTTCGAGTACTCGGATGCCCGCCGTTTCAAGAGCAGTGCGGGCAGCATAGCCATCTTCAAAGAGGAAGTGTGCGACGCCCTCTCCCTGAACCACCCATGCGCCGCCGCCCGCTATGCTGACTGCGGCGCGACCCAAAGCCTCACCCATTTCGGCCAGAGCGCCCGGCCTGTTCTCTAATGCGATGGTCAAATCGTACATCGGAGTCACTCCTTCACTTCTTCGACCTTTCCCAGTGAAATTGCGTTGGAGCCGCCCCGGATGTAGACCTGCCCGGTGATCTTCACCAGTTTTCCGGCGAAAGGCAACAACCGCTGCCGAACATCAACGTCGGGCATCTCGGCAGAAATGGGATGGTAGACCTGCTCATCCCTGGTCAACACGACCAGCGGAGAACCCGCGCGAACACAAGATTCCAGGCATCCGTTAGGTAAGGGCTTCACGACTTCATGGAAACGATGCACGCAACCGCTATCGCGCAAATACCCGATAATGGTTGTGGCTTGAACTTCTTTCGGCCTGGGCTCCTGTGCCACGACTAGCGCGGCCATGGCCAGCAATCCAGCAATCCGTGCCAAGCCGTTCATAAGACCTCCTAAGACAATCTTCATTGTCTGGCATTCACACTAGCATTTGGATCGCACCTATGTTTAAATTTATATTGAACTATGAATGCACACTCCTTGGAGCGAATCGCCGGCCTGATCGGAGAAGCAGGCCGCATTCAGATGCTCAGCGCTTTGCTGGACGGGCGCAGCTATACCGCCTCCGAACTTGCCATGGTCGCAGGAGCCTCTGCGCAAACCGCGAGCTCCCATCTCGCGAAACTTCTTTCCGGAGGACTGGTCACCTCCCAGCGCAGTGGACGCCAGCGTCTGTTTCGCCTGAAGAACGCGGATGTAGCCGCCGCCATCGAGGCCCTCGGCGCGCTCGCCGGGAACCCGGAAACTCCGGCCATGCCCGAACTGCGCTTCGCCAGGACTTGTTACGATCACCTGGCGGGGGTGCTGGCAATCGCATTACGCGATGGAATGTTGAAACGAGACCTGTTTCGCTCTCGCGGAAATGAATTTGTAGTCACATCCCCCGGAGAACGGTTCCTGCGTAAGTTGGATATTGACGCGGCTGATTTGCGCCGCTTAAGACGCGCTTTTGCCCGCAAGTGCCTGGATTGGACAGAGCGGCATCATCACATTGGTGGCGCGGTGGGTGCCGCGTTACTGTCTCATCTGATGGAGATGAAGTGGCTGGCGCGCATGCGCGGGACCCGCGCGGTCCGATTGACCCATGATGGAGAGCGGGGCCTGGAGCGGGTATTCGGCATCCATTGTGAACGCCTTCGCGGGTTGCCTTCCCTTCCCCGATAAAAGGCGCAAATTCGCGCGACGGGCAGCCCGGTTGGCCGCTTTCTCATCTCAATCCGGTTCCGAGAAGGGGCTCGCACTGGCAAATGAACCTGGAGGATGGCATGAAAATGTTATTTGGCATCGGGGTGGTATTGTTGGTTCTGGGTATCGCTTCGTTTTTCATCCCACTCCCGCAAAAAGAAGATCACAGCGTCAAGGTGGGCGATGCGCGGATTGGGGTACAAACCCAGCACAACGAGAGAGTACCTCCCGTGGTTAGTGCTGCGCTATTGCTCGGCGGGGCGGTCATGATGGTCGCAGGCCGCGGCAGGAGTTAACTACATCACCGCGGGAACCGTAACACCCATCACCGCCAGCACCCGAATCAACTCACGACGGACCACTGCGGCCGTGGCCAGCAGGAACTGCTTACGGCCCTGGTCTGCTTCGGTCAGTATGGGGTACCGGTGATAGAACGTGTTGAAAAGCTGGGCCAACTGAAACCCGTGTTTTGCCAAGTAGGCAGGTTCTGTGGTGGCAATGCACTGGTCAATCACGTAGGAAGTCTTCGCCGCGGTCAGCCATAGCTCCCAAAGTTCATTGGCGTCATTGCCATTCAGGTATAAGGAAAAATCCGTCACGCTTATTCGGTTATATGCAGCCGGATCGAGCCCGCCTTTGCGGAAGATGTTGGTGGCGCGTACCACTGCGTACTGGGCATACGGCCCGGTTTCGCCCTCGAAGCTGAGGGCTTCCTTGAAATCGAAGGCAATGACGGAATTCTTGGTGAACTTCAGCATGAAATAGCGCAGAGCACCGATGGCAATCTGGGTAGCAATATCCAGGCGCTCGCGGTCGGTGAGTTGTGGATGCCGTGAATCAACTTCCTTTCGCGCAGAAGAGATCAACGTATCCATCAGATCGTCCGCTTTTACCCCAAAGCCCTTGCGCCCGGAAACTTCAATATAGGAGCGAGCCTGGTCTTCCGCAGAAAGCTGATAGCCCAGTTCAGCAGCGCAGCGAGGCGTCAGCGCCACCATTTCATAGGAAAAATGCGTGTAATGCTCGGCGGCTTCGCCGTGGCCCAGTCCGCGCAAGGCTTCGATGACCGTGTTCTGCGCTTCCGATTGGCGGGCATCGATCACGTTGTAAATTTCAGCGACATCGCCGAAATGGGGGTGCTCCTTTTCACCGTCAATCGAGGAAATCCAGCAATCATGCTGGTCAGGATAACGGTAGAACTTTCGGTAGCCAAAATCGCGGCCCAGCAATCCAAACTTCCACATGTGATAAGCGATGTCTTTTCCCACATAACCGACTGTGCCGTTGGAGCGGACGATCACTTTCTGATCTTCCTCTGTGATTTCCTCAGTGCTCTCCGTGTCCCCTGTGGCTAAGGCCTTTGACGTTCCCGCCCGTCGCATCACCCAACAGCCTTTATTTTTCCCCTGGTCTTCAAAGGTCAGTACGCCGTTTTCTTTGAGCTTGGCAAATGCCGCATCCCAAAAATCTAAATGGAGAATCTCGCTTTCGCGCGGCAGGAAGTCGTACCGGATGTCCAGACGCTCCATGGTCTCCAGATGGCGACGCAGGACAGCAGTGGATATAAGTTCGGCGATGGTGGCGGTCTCGCTAGCGCCCGCTTCGAGCGCGTGCAAGGTTTGCAGCCGGAGCTGTAAATTTTGTTTGTCCCGCTCATACCACTGCGAGACGCGCGCGTAGAGGTCCCAGCAGTAGTAGTCAAAGCGCGGCTGCCTGGCAAGCTGCTCGATCTCTGGCTGGGATTTCTTCTCCAGATGGAGGAACCCGACAATGACATCGGCCACTTGCGCGCCGGTGTTATCGATGTAGTTCTGCACATCCACTTCCCTGCCCGCAGAACGCAGAAGCCGGACAAACGTATCGCCGAGGATCGCATTACGCAGGTGGCCGATGTGCGCGGCTTTGTTGGGATTGATACTGGAATGCTCCACCAGAATTTTGCCCATGTGGCCTGCGGCCGCTGGCCGTTGGTCATTGGCCACTGCGACGGCAAGGGCAGCCCGATTGACCCGCGCGTTGATGTACCCCGCTCCGGCCAGTTCCAGCTTCTCAAAGCCTTCGACCGGGCCGATGCCGGCCACGATCTCCTCCGCAATCTTGCGAGGAGCTTTGCGAACCTTCTTGGCCAACTCAAAAGCCAAGGGCAGGGCATACTCGCCGAATTCCACCTTCGGCGGTTGCTCGATTACGATTTTGGGCAACTCCAAATCGTAGGCACGGCGGAGGAAGTCACTGATCTGCTGCCTGAGACGGCGTTCTAAATGGCGATACAAGAGTCCCTCTAAGTAGTTGAAGAGAATAGTGATTGTAGCAAACCGCAGAAGCGCTCGAGGTTTGACGATGAAGGTTGGCTTCCCTATGATGAAAACGGGAGTTCGTCGCTGGTGGTTCGTGGTGGGACCAAAGACCAGCGACCAACGCCAACGACTGCCTCTCTATGCGCATTGCCTATCTTGACTGTTTCTCCGGCATGAGCGGCGACATGTTCTTGGGCGCGCTCGTGGATGCTGGAGTGCCGCCTCGTCTGCTGGAAGAGACGGTCGCGTCCCTCAAAATCGGGGCTCGTATCCAGGTCACACACGTGACTCGCTCCGGAATTTCCGCCACCAAAGTCGATGTCGACCCGCGCGGAGAAACGGCACTGCATTCTCACCATCATCCCCACGAACATCAACACGAGCACGAGCATGACCTCGACCAGCACTCCCACCACTCTCATGGAGATTCGCAAACCGTTGCCCACGGACGGGGATTGAAAGAAATTCGCGAGATCATCGGGAAAGCCGGCATCGCGGAATCCGCCAAACAAACCGCGCTGGCAATCTTCGAAGCCCTGGGCAAGGCCGAAGCGAAAATCCACAATGTGGACATCGAAAAAATCCATTTCCATGAGGTCGGTGCAGTCGATGCCATGGTGGACATTTGCTGCGCAGCCGTGGGAGCAGAGGCTCTGGGAGTTGACGAAATCATCTGCTCCCCATTGAACGTTGGAGGCGGAACGGTCAAGTGCGCGCACGGAACCCTGCCGGTCCCCGTCCCTGCCACGGTGGAACTGCTGAGGGACGCACCGGTCTACTCCTCGGGTATTCAAGCCGAGTTGGTTACGCCGACTGGAGCCGCAATCGTCAAAGTGCTGGCCAAGCGCTTTGGCACATTCCCCGAAATGAAGATTGAAAAGAGCGGATACGGCGCCGGCGGGCGCGATCTCCCCGGCCATCCCAATGTTGTGCGTTTGACAATAGGCGAGTCTTTGCCAGAGCTAGCGACGCAGACTTCCCGGGAAATCGTTACCGTGCTGGAGGCTAATATGGACGACCTAAGCCCGCAGGTCTTTGGCTACGTAATGGACCGCTTGCTGGAAGAGGGAGCGCTCGATTGCTTCGCTGTGCCAGTACAGATGAAGAAGAATCGTCCGGGGACGCTGCTGACAGTGCTCTGCAAGCCGGAAGATGCAGGTCAGTTGAGTCAGATTGTTTTTGCAGAAACCACCACCCTGGGAGTGCGGCAGCGCGAAGAAAGACGGCAAATCCTGGCGCGCAAGTGGGTAACAGTTCCAACTCAATGGGGCGAGGTGCGGATGAAGATCGCCAGCATGAACGGGACGGTCAAGAACTACGCGCCGGAATATGAAGATTGCCGGAAGATCGCAGCGGAACGCAAGGTCCCATTAAAGAGCGTGATGAATGAGGCTATGGAGGCCTACGGAAAGTCCCGCAGAGGCTAAAGCTGCGCCGGTTTGGTAATCTCAATGCAGGTGTTCGAAGCCCTACTCCACCTAACATGCCCAAGAAGTTCTACATCACGACGCCCATCTACTATGTGAACGCGCGCCCGCACATCGGGCACGCCTACACGACGATTGCCTGCGACACCATTGCCCGCCGCCAGCGCATGATGGGTTTCGATACATTTTTCCTCACCGGCACTGACGAGCACGGACAGAAGATTGAGCGCGCCGCGCAGGCTGCGGGAAAGACTCCGCAGCAGTTTGCCGATGAAGTTTCCGCGCAATTCCGCGCGCTGTGGCAGCGCATGGGCATCACTTACGACGACTACATCCGCACCACGGAAGAGCGGCACAAAAAGCGCGTGCAGGAGTTGTTCCGGCGTATTCGCGACAACGGATACATCTACAAGGGTAGCTATAGCGGCCAGTATTGTGTCTATGACGAGATGTATGTAGAGGTTGGCCCCGGTGAGCCTTGTCCGGAGTGCGGCAGAATTACGGAAACCATTAAAGAAGAGAATTATTTTTTCAAGCTTTCAGCCTTTCAGGACAAACTTCGGAAGCTCTATGCGGAACAGCCAGACTTCATCCGGCCGGAAACGCGACGCAATGAAGTTATATCGTTTGTGAACAGCGGGCTGCGCGATCTATCCATCAGCCGCAGCACCTTCTCCTGGGGTATCCCCGTTCCCGACGATCCCAAACACATCATGTACGTTTGGCTGGATGCGCTGGCAAACTACATTACCGCTATCGGCTTCGGCTCGTCGCATCAGGGTGCACAAGACGCATTTCAGAAATACTGGCCGGCTGATTTGCAAATGATCGGAAAAGAAATTGTTCGCTTCCACTGTGTGTATTGGCCCGCGTTCCTGATGGCTGCGAACCTGCCGGTGCCGCAACACCTCTTTGCGCACGGCTGGCTGTTGTTTGAAGAGAACAAAATGTCGAAGTCGCGCGGCAACATTGTGCGGACCGAGACCATTCTCGACGTGCTTGGCGCGGATGCACTGCGCTATTTCCTGCTGCGCGAAATTGTTTTCGGACAGGATGGGTCGTTTTCCTTTGATGCGTTAGTGCAGCGATATAACTCCGATCTAGCCAACGGTCTGGGCAATCTTGCCAGCCGCACGCTCACCATGATCAACCGTTATTTCAAGGGCGAGATTCCGTATCCGTCGCCCGCGGCAGCGCACAAACAGGCGGATGACGCCATTGCCGACACTGCCCGCCGTGTTATTGCAGATTACAACACGCATTTTGAGCAATACCAGTTTTCGAAAGCGCTGGAAGGCGCATGGTCGCTGGTGGCGGCGGTCGACAAATACATCGTCGAAAACGAACCTTGGGCCCTGGGTGAAAAACAGGATGAAGAGAGCCGCGCTCGACTGGCAACCGTCCTCTACACGAGCGCGGAAGCGTTGCGCGTCGTGACAGTGCTCGCGCACCCTGTGATGCCCGATGCCACGGCAAAAATCTGGACGCAATTAGGATTGGGCGACATTCGCAAATTTGCTCTCCCTGATTTGCAGTGGGGACAGCTTAAGCTGGGGACCAAACTGGGCGAAATTGCGCCAGTATTCCCCCGCGCCGACAAGTCGGCAATCGAAAGGATGCAGAAGATGGAAGACGAGCAGCGTACGCCCGTAGCAGTCGAGGTTAAAGCGGAGCCTAAGCCGGCGCCGGCGGTATCCGCGGCTACGGTTCCAGCCTCCGATGGCAAAATCACGATCGACGACTTCGCCAAGGTGGAATTGCGGGTGGCTCAAGTGAAAGTTGCTGAAAAGGTGAAAGGCGCTGACAAGCTGCTCCGGCTGGAAGTTGATCTTGGCACTGAAGTGCGGCAGATCCTCGCGGGAATTGCGGAATCCTATGCTCCCGAATCTTTGATTGGACGCAAGGTAGTCATCGTCGCTAACCTTGCTCCGCGCAAGCTGCGCGGGCTGGACTCGAATGGAATGATTGTGGCGGCATCTCCCGAAGGTGGTAAGGCTATACTGGCTGGCTTTCTGGAAGATGTGCCTGTGGGAACCCGCTTGAAATAAAATCTGTCATCCTGGGCCTAGTAGCTGTTTCGCAAGGCGAAGGAGCTACAGAGTCGAAGGCCCCCTTTCAACTTTGCACTAAGATTGGCTTCTCAAGGAATTTCTTTAGGATTGTCAAGAAAATTCCTCCACACGGTGCTCTGACACCAAACTTCGCCGGGGTCCTTCGACTTCGCATAGCCCGCCCTAGGCGGGCTATACTTCGCTCAGAATGACAGTGAGTAATTACTATGCTGTTCGTTGACTCCCACGCTCATCTTGAAGGCGACCGTTACGACGCTGATCGCGAGCAGGTATTGGCACGGGCGCGAGACGTTGGAGTAAAGACGATCGTTGCGATTGGTAGCGGAACCGGGCCCGGATCCCTGGATTGCGGCATTAGACTTGCCGAGCAACATGAGTTCATTTACGCGACCATCGGAATTCATCCCCATGAAGCTAAGCTGGCCGCGAAATCTGATTTTGAAGAGTTAGCGCAGCTCGCCAAGCGACCCAAGGTCATAGCCTGGGGAGAAATTGGGCTCGACTATTTCTACGATCATTCGCCGCGCGAGGTACAGCAGCAGGTTTTTGTGAAGCAAATGGAGTTGGCGCGCGTTGCGAAACTTCCCATTGTCATCCACTGCCGGCCTTCGCAGAACAGCGAGAATGCCTGGGACGATTTTTTCGCGTTGACCAGCCGGGACTGGGCGTCCAGCGGATTGGGCGGAGTTCTGCATTGTTTTACCGGCACTTGGGCCCACGCAAAACGCGCGTTGGACATGGGATTCATGATTTCGTTTGCCGGCAACATTACCTTCCCCAAGGCTCAACAAATTCGCGATGCTGCCAAAGAAGTCCCTCTGGATCGTATGTTCATCGAGACCGATTGCCCATTTCTTGCTCCGGTGCCCAACCGCGGCAAACGTAACGAGCCGGCATTTGTGAAAGAAGTCGCGCGCCAATTGGGCGAACTCCGTGGCCTCTCCAGCGAAGAAATGGGCCGCCAAACCGCCCGGAATTTCTACAAATTTTTCAAATTATCCGAACCGGGCGAACAATAAACTCTTCACTTCTGTGTGCCTGCCGGGGTTTCTTCTGTTAACCTCAGGGTGGATTATTAATTCAGAAAGATCAGAAACACATGCCCGAGAACACCTTTGACATCGTGAGCAAAATCAACCTGGAAGAGGTTTCCAACGCAATTCAGCAGGCATTGAAGGAAGTCCACACCCGCTTTGACTTGAAGGACTCGAAATCCAATATCACCCTGGAAAAAGATGCGGTTGTCCTGCAATCCATCGATGATTACAAGCTCAAGGCAGTAAATGAAATTCTCCAACAGAAGCTGGTGAAACGTGGGGTTTCGTTGAAGGGCTTGACCTACAGCGCGGTGGAATCGGCCCTCGGTGGGACGGCGCGGCAGAAGATTACCATGCAGCAAGGCATCCCGATTGAAAAAGCCAAAGAGATTGTGAAGATGATCAAGGATTCCAAGAAGAAAGCGCAGGCATCGATTCAAGGGGACCTGGTACGGGTGAGCGGGAAGGACCGCGACACGCTGCAAGATGTCATTGCCTTATTACGGTCGAAAGATTTTGGGATAGATATGCAGTTCACGAATTACAGGACCAATTGAAAATCGTTCACCACGGAGTCAGCGAAACACCGGGAAACGGCAAAGCCGATCGTTTTGATTTCTCCGGGTCTCAGTGTCTCCGTGGTGAAACAGCGCAATGAGCACACCGGCTGCCATCAACGGAAAAGAAATCTTCGAGCTGTTACGCGAAGACTTGTCCGCCATCGAACGCGAGTTTGGGCGTGACACGCTTTCCGGCGTTGAGGCCATCACGGAAATTGGCGAGTATCTCCGCAATGGCGGTGGCAAACGCATTCGGCCCGCTCTTCTTTTGTTGTCGTCGAAACTTTTCAACTATGAAGGGCGTGGCGCAGTTCGTCTGGGAGCGGTAGTCGAAATTATCCATACCGCCACCCTGGTCCACGACGACATCATCGACGAAGCCGAAACCCGCCGCGGCCGTCCGGCTGCGAACACGCAATGGGGAAATTCGAAGTGCGTGCTGGCCGGCGATTGGCTTTACATGCAGTCCTTCAAAATTGCCTTGCAAGAGCGCAATTTCCGCATCCTCGACACCTTGATCGAGTTGACCCAGCAGATGGTCGAGGGTGAATTGCTCCAGATGGAAAAACTGGGCAACATCATTTCCCTGGACGAACACTTCGATCTCATTTATCGCAAAACCGCCTGCCTGTTTTCGGTCTGCATGCGGATGGGTGCCATCCTTGGTGGGGCTAACTCCGAACAGGAAGAGAGCCTGTCTCAATATGGCCGCAATCTCGGCATGGCGTTCCAGATCGTAGACGATGTTCTCGACCTCACCGCTTCAGAGACCATCCTGGGGAAACCAGTGGCCAGTGACCTGCGCGAAGGGAAAGTCACCATGGCCGTTATCCACGCCCTGGAGCTTTGCCAGCCGCAGGAGCGCACGCTGATCGAAACCGTGCTGAAGGACCGCTCATTCGACCATGTCCCGTACGCAAAGATTCTTGCCCTGCTTCGCAAATATTGCTCGGTGGAAGCTGCCAGCGCCCGGGCTATGCGATTTGCCGAGGCAGCGCGGAATGCCTTATCTGGCTTCCCGGAGAGCGAAATAAAACGCGCCTTACTCTGGGCTCCCGAGTTTGTCGTTGCCCGCGAAAAGTAATTCTTCCCTTTTTCTTTATACTGGTACCGGCCTCCTAAACCGCCCATGAACGATTTTGTCTTTGCCATTGAGCATCACGGCTACCTCGCCGTCAGCATTGTGGTCTTTGCCGAAGCCATTGGTTTGCCCATGCCTGCGGCTGTGGCCCTGGTGGCAGGAGGAGCTGCTGCCGCATCCGGAGTCTTGCGCATCCCTCAGCTCGTGTTGTTCGCGGTGCTGGCCATGGTGGTCGGCGATGTGATTCTGTTCCTGGTTGGCCGGTACACCGGGTGGCATCTGCTGGGCTTTTTGTGCCGGGTCGCGTTAAACCCGGAGACCTGCATTCTGCGTTCGGCAGAGTCGTTTTACCGCCGGGGCAAGATGACGCTGGTCATCGCCAAATTTGTTCCTGGCCTGAATACCATGGCGCCCCCCCTCGCCGGAACTATGAAAATGCGGGCGTTCCAGTTCTTGCAGCTGGATTTGCTGGGCGGCGTCCTCTACGTCAGCGCCTACGTCGGGTTAGGATTTGTTTTCCACGGATTGTTGTCCGAAATTGTGCACGGCTTTGAGAGTGCTGGCCGTGCCCTTGAAGTCATCATCCTGATCGCCCTGGCAGGATACCTGGCTTATCGCGTCTGGCTTTATCGGAAACATGCGATGTACCGGGTGGTACCACGAGTCCAGGTGCAGGAACTCATCGAGAAACTGTCAGCCGAGGAACACGACAACATCCTGTTAGTGGATGTTCGCAGCCACGGCTACTATGACGCGGGAGCATCGCGCATTCAGGGATCGATCCGTTTAGAGCCGAACAACCTGGCCGAGGAAATCAAGAACCTTCCGCGTGAAAAAGACATCTACCTTTACTGCACTTGAGCACGCGAATCCACTAGCGCCCGGGTGGCGCACATACTCAGAGAGAATGGATTCAATGCGTTCGTAATCGTCGGCGGGCTGGCCGCATGGCGGAAAGCCGGCCAGCCGCTGGAGTCGGTACCGAACAGCGATCTGGTCAAACTACCGACATTTAACTAACCGATGCGGGTGGAACATGGCTTCGCAGCAAGAAGTTGAAATCAAATTCCGGGTGAAGAGCGTGGCGGCGCTCACCAGGCATTTGCGGGCCGCCGGATTCCGCAGAATTACTCCCAACACCCACGAGGTGAATACACTCTACGATCTGCCAGGACAGAGGCTTCGCAGGCGCGGGGAGCTATTGCGCCTGCGCAAATACGGGAACCATTGGGTTCTGACTCACAAAGCCAAAGGCAAAGCGGGAAGACATAAAGCTCGCGTGGAAACGGAAC
>Ga0137366_10000094_pt1 | contig 44009 bp, 35 predicted proteins | sample SagtaG_8_FD_104938 | JGI IMG/M metagenome (GOLD analysis project Ga0137366, IMG submission 104938) | Vadose zone soil microbial communities from Sagehorn Ranch, Mendocino, California, USA - Sage1_L_60_16 metaG | ecosystem: Environmental > Terrestrial > Soil > Vadose zone | place: USA...
GCGCGGCTGGGCATGCATGCCGTCCACATGCAAAGCGCCACCCAGCTGGAACAGAAACTGGGGAAGTTGGGAGTGACCTGGTAGGGACAAGTGTAGACAAGAGTGTCCGCGCTACGTCAGAGTTTGCGGGAAGGCTTGGCAGCGGTTGCTTCTGTGGGATTCCCAAGGCTTAAGTCGCTCGACCAGGTGTCAGCGACCGCCTTCCACTCGCCTCCGGCCTGGCGGTTGAAGATGATCATGTATTTGCCGCGTTCTTCACGCCGCTTGCCCATGGCCACGGGCACCAGCATCTTGCAGCGCCCGGCTTCATAGGCCACTTCTCCCATCAACTCGACCCGCAGAGGGTCGAGCTCCACTTCGCCCAGTCCCGCTTCCAGCGCGCCAAAGAAGAATTCGCGGATGGCCGCGGCGCCGCGTACCGGGGGAAAGTTAGGACGAAGCACCAGGGCATCGGCTGCGTAAAATTCGAGCAGATCATCCAGATGTTTGGTATTGCAGGCCTGCACCCAATCCTGGGTCATCTTGCGCAAGGCCGCCTCGGCGCGGCTGACTCCGGCGCCGGGTAGCGGCGCGCGTCCACGCGCAACATCACGAATGGGCACCGGGGCACCGATCGGCTTCACGGCGGTTCGATCCGTGGCCGCCGAACCGTTGGGGAAAAAGTGGTGATGGTAATGATGGTGATAATGGTGCTGGCCTGGCGCTTGCGATTTTTCCGGAGAACCTGCCTGGCCTGCCTGTAGCGGCGAACCACAGGCGTTGCAGAACTGGGCGCTGTCGGCATTCTCCACGCCGCACGAGGAACACAACCCTGCGCCTTGCGCGGGCATGACCATTGGCTTTTCTGGTTCACCGTCGAGGGCCATGCGCTGAATTGCCTGGAAAGCCGCGCTCACCGCTTCCTGGCTCAAGTCAGGACGCCGCATCTCCGACTGTATCTGGTTGAAAAACTCGTCCATGGACTCGTGCGGTGAACGCGTGTCCGCTGCCTGCGGAAGGTTCGCTGCGTCCGTTTTGTTTGATTGATCCACGAATATGGTCCGGGTCTCTGACATTCTACCGCGACGGCGGTTCTGCTAGCGGCCGGAAAAACCAATCCTGGCTTCGGTCTCAGTCGGCACTCCGTTGCATGTGGCCGGCCGAAAGCGCCAGGAGCGCACGGTTTCCAGAACCACCTGATCGCCGGAGGGGCCTGCGCTCTCAAGTATGAACGGACTGTGGACGCGGCCGTCCGTGCCGATGATGAAGCTTACTTTGATCTTGGCCTTGGCCTTGGGATTGTCAAGTAATGGGGATGGCGTCGCCAAGGCTTCCGGCGGGTGAGTGGCTTCGCAGGTACTGCGCGAGGTGTGTCCAATGGCCGCAAACTCTGTTTCGCGCTCCGGCGACGTCCAAACCTGACGATCCCGGACCATCCGCCGATCGCGGCCCGCCACGGGAATCTCGGGTTTAGCAAAACCCAACCCTGGGAACAAGATCAGCAAAACAGCAATAACCTCGCGAAGCGGCATGAAAGCAAAAGACCTCAGATAAGCATCATTAGGGCAATCCAGCTACCACCGCTATCCCCCGTAAGCTATTGATACTGAACAATTTAGATAGCGTTGATTAGGAAACTTCGGTGCGAGGTGAAAACTCTTGCATTTTCATTGAAGTCGCGGGGGCCGGGGGGCTCAAGCTTCGCGAATCCGAGGTAAGTGCCGACTTGGGACGAAATCACCCAGTGGGTAGATCTTCCTAGCGACGAAAGCATTCAGTGAATGAATGAGGAATACCTACAAGTGGGTAATGTCCAAAAGTCCACTGCACATAGTCCTTCGTCCTGCGGTTAAGTGTACTTCTGAAATCTATTCAGATCGTTAACGGGCAGGCACACTCAGTTTGCTTGCATCTCGCGAATTCCACATAGGTTGGAACCGCGAAGGCAGCACTGTAAAATCCCCCGCCGTGTCGGAACGCGCGATACGGCCAAAATTAGAGGTCTTCTGTGAAGGATCTCCGCTCGCGTTGCATCGCTCTCATCGTTGTTTTGGTTCTCATTAGTGCGTTGGTCGGATGCGCTCCCCTACAAGGTGACTCCAGGCAATATTCCGGCAGTAATTCTCTGGTCGTCGTCACTCCGCAAGTGGACTTTGGCCCAGTCGTGGTGGGGAGGAGCAAAACTCTCAGCGCCACAGTACTCAACCGAACTGCGTTCGGAGTCCGCGTCACCCAGGCGACGATCTCGAGTCCCGAATTCGAAGTCACATGGCCGAGCCTGCCAGTCACGATCCGTCCTGGGCAGTCCATGCCTTTTCAAATCCGGTTCACTCCGCAAGCCGCCGGATCACCGACCACCACGGTTGCCCTTGCTAGTTCGGCGCCACAGGACTCCGCCAGTTTCCAGCTGACCGCGCAGGCGGTCAACGCGGGTCAGCTCACGCCTGGCACTTCCAGCATCAGCTTTGGATCGGTGGCGGTAGGGCAAAGCAGCACAAAGCCTGAAGTATTGACCAACACCGGTTCCACCAGCGTAACCGTATCGCAGTTGACAGTGAGCAACACGAATTTTCAGTTGAGCGGCGTGACGCTTCCGTTCACCATCGATGCGGGCCAGAGCCAATCATTCAATGTAACGTATTCACCCACAGCGGCCGGCACTTCGTCCGGGACGATTTCGGTGAACAGCAATGTGGCCATGACAGTTGGTCCAAATGGGCGGACCAAGACCCATCGCAATGACACCCAGGCGGTCAGTACGACCATCGCAGTGTCGGGAACCGCGACCGGCTCTTCCGTCGGAACTCTTGCTCCCAATCCTTCGAGTGTCAACTTTGGTTCCGTTCAGGTCAATGCCAACGCCAGTTCTACCGTGGTCTTGCAGAACACGGGTTCGGCCAGTGTCACGATTAGCCAGGCTGCCGTGACTGGCAATGGCTTCACTTTAACTGGGATCAGCGCTTCCGCCACTATCCCAGCGGGCCAGAGTGCGAGCTTCTCCGTGAACTTCGCGCCGAAAACAACCGGTAGTGCGACGGGAAATATTGCCATCACCAGCAACGCCTCGAACCCCTCGCTCAACCTTGCACTCTCAGGGAGCGCCGTGGCTCCGGGATCGTTGACCACTGGATCAAGCGTCATCGCGTTCGGAACGGTGCAAGTCGGGCAAAACCAGAAGCAGACTGCAACCATCACCAATTCCGGCGGATCGAGCGTCACCATCAGCAGTGCGAGCATCACCGGAACTGGCTTCACGTTGAGTGGAATCACAACTCCGTTGACTTTGCCGGCAGGCCAGAGCACGACCTTCAGCGTGACGTTTGCGCCTTTGACGGCAACCAGTGCCTCGGGCACGGTTAGCGTGGCCTCGAATGCACCGGGATCTCCTCTGACCTGGACGCTCAGTGGTAGCGGCGTGACAGCAGGGGCAATTACGGCCAGCCCATCGAGCTTGAGCTTTGGCACGGTGCAGACCGGCGCCAACAAGTCGATTCAGGAAACTCTGACCAACTCAGGTGGCACATCCATCAATATCACCCAGCTCTCCGCAACCGGGGCCTACAGCGTTACCGGCGCTACTCTGCCGATCTCACTGGCCGCAGGTGCAAGCACGACTTTTAATGTTTTATTCGCACCGGCCAGCAGCGGAGTCGCCAACTCTACATTGACGGTTACCAGCAATGCATCGAACCCATCGCTGAGTATTCCCCTCTCTGGAACCGGGGCAGCACCTGGATCACTCGCTGCCGGCACTTCACCTTTGAGCTTTGGAACGGTCACTGTAGGCCAGAGCACAACCTTGTCCGAGACCATCACCAATTCTGGCGGGAGCACAGTTACCGTGTCGCAAGTTTCCGCTAGTGGTACTGGCTATAGTGTGAGCGTTGCGGTGCCCTTTACCTTGGCGGCTGGCGCGAGCAAGTCTTTCAATGTCACGTTTGCGCCGGCCAGCGCCGGCACGCCGTCCGGGACTTTGACTGTGACCAGCGACGCCTCCAACCCATCGCTGAGTGTTCCGCTCTCTGGAACCGGAGCAGCACCTGGATCGATCACAGCAGGCACTTCACCCCTGAGCTTTGGAACGGTCACCGTAGGCCAGAGCAAGACTCTGTCCGAGACCATCACCAATTCCGGCGGGAGCACAGTTGCAGTCTCGCAAGTTTCCGCTAGCGGTACTGGCTATAGCGTGAGTGTTGCGGTGCCGTTTACCTTGACGGCTGGCGCGAGCAAGTCTTTCAATGTCACCTTTGCGCCGGCCAGCGCCGGCACGCCGTCCGGGACTTTGACCGTGACCAGTGACGCACCGAATCCAACCCTGACGGTTGCGCTTACGGGAACGGCTCCTACGGCTGGGACCCTGGCCGCAGGGACTTCCCCCCTCAGCTTTGGCAGCGTCACGGTTGGGCAAAGCAAGTCCCTGTCCGAGACCCTCACCAACTCTGGCGGAACTACGGTTACGGTTTCACAGCTCTCCGCTAGCGGCACTGGGTATAGCGTGAGTGGTGTGGCTGTGCCGTTTACCTTGGCCGCGGGCGCAAGCAAGTCTTTCAATGTCGTCTTTGCCCCGATCAGCGCTGGCACGCTGTCCGGGACTTTGACCGCGACTAGCGACGCTTCGAACCCTTCGCTCATTGTCTCGCTGTCGGGAACGGCCGCTGCTGCAGGGGCGCTCACGGCTACAACTTCGCCTCTGAGTTTCGGAAATGTCACCGTCGGCCAAAGCCAGACCCTGTCCGAGACCGTCACCAACTCTGGCGGAACTACCGTAACGGTTTCGCAAATTTCCGCCAGCGGCACCGGGTATAGCGTGAGTGGTGTGGCGGTGCCGTTTACCTTGGCTGCGGGCGCAAGCAAATCCTTCAACGTTGTATTCGCACCGGTCAGCGCCGGCTCTCCGTCGGGGACTCTGACCGTGACCAGCGACTCTTCGAATCCTTCGCTAGCGGTTTCGCTGTCGGGAACAGCTACCACGGTGGGGACGCTGGCGGCAGGCACTTCTCCGCTGAGTTTTGGCAGCGTCACGGTTGGCCAGAGTAAGACTCTGTCCGAAACCATCACCAACTCTGGCGGAACCACCGTAACGGTTTCACAGGTCTCCGCCACCGGCACTGGATACAGCGTGAGCGGTGTATCTGTGCCGTTCACTCTGGCCGCTGGCGCCGGCAAATCCTTCAACGTTGTATTTGCGCCAAGCGCCGCCGGATCTCCGACGGGAACACTGACGGTCACCAGCGATGCTTCCAACCCATCGCTGCAAGTATCGCTCACGGGAACTGTGCCTTCACTTGGTGTGATCGCCGCCAGCCCAACCAGCTTGAGTTTCGGCAGCGTGCAAGTGGGCAACAGCGCTACCAGGTCGGAGGTATTGAGCAATACCGGCGGTTCCGCAATTTCAGTGTCTCAAGTTGCTGTGAGCGGCGCGGGCTACGGTATCAGTGGAGTCACCGTGCCGTTCACCATCAACGCCGGTCAGAGCTTCACCTTCAACGTAAGCTTCACTCCGCTAGCAGCCGGAAGCCCGACCGGCAGCATCTCGGTCGCTTCCGACGCCTCCAATACTCTGCCGGCGATTAGCTTGTCCGGTACAGCAACAGCGGTGGGAACGTTCGGCGTCAGCCCAACCAGCTTTGGCTTTGGCAGTGTCACCGTTGGACAAAGCAAGTCCATGACCGCCACCCTCAGCGCGACCGGAGCTAGCGTGATTGTGAGCTCGGCTTCGGTGAGCAGTGCCGAGTTTACCCTCACCGGCCCGGCGTTGCCCCTGACCATCGCTGCGGGACAAACTGCGGCGTTTACTCTCACTTTCACACCGCAAGCCGCCGGCTCTGCATCGGCCACCGTGTCGTTCGTCACCAACGCTGCGGGATCGCCTCTGACCGAAAGCCTTACCGGCTCTGGCGCGGCCGCGCCACAGCACTTCGTTGACCTGAATTGGACTGCGAGCACCTCGAGCGTCTCTGGATACAACATCTATCGCAGCACGACTTCAGGCACCGGGTACGTGAAACTCAATTCCTCACTGAACGCAGGCACCTCCTACAGTGACACCTCGGTGACGGCGGGAAGCACTTATTTCTACGTCACTACCGCAGTGGATTCCAGCGCCACCGAGAGCAGTTTCTCGAACCAAGTCCAGGCAGCGATTCCGACCCCTTAGGAGCGCTGACTCAAAATACGAAATGGCGCGATGCTATTCAGCATTGCGCCATTTCCTGATTTGCACCACTCACGGTTCATCGTTCATAGAGTGCAAGGCTGTGCAAAAGTAGGCCGATTCCATACTCAAGGTGTCCAGCTGCGGACGCCGTTTTCAGCGCACCTACGCTTCGGCAGCCCAAAAACACCCCCGACATTTAATGCACTGGAACACAACGTATTTGTCCCTTAACCTACTGATCCAAAGGCATTTAATTTATATCGGCTGCGTCCAGCGGACGTGCATCTTCTGGTGTCGGATTCAGAAGTATTGGATTTTGGAACCCAAAAGAAATGGCAACGAGAAGAATGTACTACCGTGATGTGGCGGAGGACTGGTAGAGCCTTTAGAATCACCCCACTTGTCGAGAGCATTTTAGTTTGGTTGCAAACGGTAATCAGCATCTTGCACAGGTTACTTACCGAAGGGCTGGTACTGATTTCCGACGCGTAGTGCATTTTGGGACTCTAGAAGAATGCGTTCCGCGTTTGGATAATAGTTGAGTCATGCGAGAGAAAATAAATCCCCCACGCGACGGTCGAATCACTGCCGTTGCCCTCCTTACGGTTGCAGCCGCTTTCATTCTCTCGGGCTGTAATATGCAGTCAACCAAGGCGAACAATACCTCAGGGGGAGGCCCGACGGTCGGGTCTGTTGTCCTGAGCGCGTCCAGCCTGAGCTTCGGCAGCGTAACCGTGGGCAGTTCCAAGACCATGAATATCACGCTGACCAACTCCACCTCAGCAGGTGGTCCGGATGTCACCGTGTCTCAAGTGAAGGCCAGCGGAACTGGCTTCACTACGACCGCGAGTGCTTCGATCAATCTCACGCCTGGTCAGAGCACGGACATCGCAGTCGTGTTCAAGCCAGCGGCGTCAGGCAGCGCCTCTGGAAGCCTAACCTTCACTCTGGTGGGCGCAACCAATCCAGCGGCTATCGCTTTGAGCGGCAGCGGAACCAGCAACGCGGCGGGCGCGCAACTGTCTGTGTCACCCGGTACACTTAGCTTCGGCAGCGTAAATGTCGGCAGCAGCAAGAGTTTGAGTGGGACGGTTCAGGCCACCAACGGCGATGTCACGGTCTCGTCGGCCTCCTGGAGTGGCTCCGGATATGCGGTTAGCGGCATCACTTTCCCGGTCACAGTCAAAGCAGGAAGCAGCGCACCGTTCACCGTCACCTTCACCCCACAGGCAGCGGGCGCGGTTCCCGGCCAAGTTTCCTTCATCAGCAATGCTACCAACTCGCCTGCCGGAGAGACCTTCTCGGGTACGGGGGTTCAGGGAGCTGTGCAACACACGGTCAGTCTTTCCTGGATACCCAGCACCTCGTCAGTAGTCGGGTATAACGTTTACCGGTCGGCCGTGTCCGGTGGGCCCTATGCCAGGATCAACGGAGCGGTGACTGCCGCCGCAAGCTACTCGGACAGCAGTGTGCAATCAGGCCTAACCTATTTCTATGTAGCCACTGCCGTGGATGCGAGCTCGTCAGAAAGTGGCTACTCCGGTGAGGTGGCCGCAGTAATTCCGGCACCTTAAGAACTCACCAGACTGCCCCGCCCCTTCGACTTCGAAGGGGCGGGGCTTTTGACTTTTGAGATGGCAATCAAGAACCCCATCTCATGCGAACGTTTCGGCGTCCCTAAATCTCACTCCCGCGGCATCTTTTTCCGAAACCATGGGCGGCTCCGCGAGCTGCCATGCAATAGCCAAGTCCGAGTCGTCCCAGAGGATGGTCCGCTCGGATTTTGGAGCGTAAAAGTCCGTGGCTTTGTAGATCACGTGAGCGTCGTCGGAGCGCACATGGAATCCGTGGGCGAATCCTGAGGGGATCCAAAGCATTCGCTTGTTCTCTCCCGACAAACTCACCCCAAACCATTTACCAAAAGTCCCCGAGCTGCGCCGCAGGTCCACTGCGACATCGAAGATTTCTCCCTGAACGACCCGAACTAATTTGCCTTGCGAAGAGGCGATTTGGTAATGCATGCCGCGCAACACGTTATGCCGGGAATAGGAGTGGTTGTCCTGCACGAAGTGGGCGCGAATGCCCACTGCAGCCATGCTCCGCTCGTTGTAGCTTTCCAGAAGGAAGCCACGGCGATCCTCAAACACTCTGGGTTGGAGAAGCAGTAGTCCGGCTAAGGTGGTTTCAACGACATCGAGCCCTGGACTGTCCACGCTAGTACACGCGCTCCGTAAGCAATTGGCGGAGATAGGCGCCATAGCCGGTATTTTTCATCGCAGATGCCAATGATGCCAGTTCATCCGCCGTAATATAGCCGAGGCGATAGGCAATCTCTTCCGGACAGGCCACCTTCAGCCCCTGCCGGGTTTCAATCGTCTGAATGAATAGCGAGGCCTCGAGAATGGTTTCGTGGGTTCCGGTATCGAGCCACGCCATGCCTCTGCCCAGGACGACGACCTCCAACTGTCCACGCTTGAGGTATTCCCGGTTCACGTCGGTGATTTCCAGCTCGCCGCGAGCTGAAGGCTTGAGTCCGCGGGCAATCTCGATTACCTGGTTATCGTAGAAGTATAGGCCGGTGACTGCGTAGCGTGACTTCGGCTCTTTGGGTTTCTCCATCAGTCCCTGGACTTTTCCCGAAGCATCGAACTCGACGACCCCGTATCTCTCCGGATCGTTTACCGGGTAGACAAAGACCTGCGCACCCCGGGTCGACTTTGCTGCTTGGGTCAAGTGCTTGGCAAAGTCGTGGCCGTAGAAAATGTTGTCGCCCAACACCAGGGCGCAAGACGACGCGCCGATAAACTTTTCTCCCACAAGAAAAGCTTGCGCGATGCCTTCCGGCTTCGGCTGCGAGACATACTGCAACGTCAGTCCCCATTTCCGTCCGTCCCCCAGCAGCTGCTCGAACCTCGGTAGATCCTGCGGGGTGGAAATCACGAGAATGTCGCGAATCCCCGACAGCATCAGAGTGCTCAGCGAGTAATAAATCATGGGCTTGTCATAGACCGGGAGCAGACTTTTGCACACGGCGTGGGTAACGGGATACAAGCGCGTGCCTGATCCTCCAGCCAGAATGATGCCTTTAAAGTGCGCAGATTCTTGAGAAGACATGTTAAGTAATTTTCCGGACTATTTCATTTCACTTATGGGAGTATTGCCGTTCAATCCATTCACGATAATGCCCACTGGTAACATCGCTGACCCAGCCGGAGTTTGCCAAATACCACTGCACGGTTTTTCGTATCCCTGACGCGAACGATTCGCCGGGCTTCCAGCCCAGTTCGCCTTGCAGCTTGCGCACATCCATAGCGTAGCGCCGGTCGTGGCCAGGACGGTCCTTTACGAAGCTGATCAGGTTAGCATGGGGAAGCACAGGATCGTCAGGTCTCAACTCGTCGAGGATTCGGCAAATGGTTTTCACTACCTCCAGATTAGGCATCTCCTCCTGGCCGCCGATGTTGTAGGTTTCGCCAACCAATCCACGGGTTAATACAGTGCGAATCGCTTCACAATGATCGCCCACAAACAACCAGTCCCGGACATTCCTGCCGTCCCCATACACGGGAAGCGGCTTGCCCTCTGTCGCATTCAGAATCATCAGAGGAATCAGTTTCTCGGGAAACTGATAAGGGCCGTAGTTGTTCGAACAATTGGTAGTAAGTGTGGGTAAACCATAGGTGTGATGATAGGCGCGCACCATATGATCGGAAGCCGCCTTGGAGGCGGAATACGGGCTGTTCGGCGCATACGCGGTTAGCTCGGAAAAAGGCGGGTCATCCACGCCCAGGGAGCCAAAGACTTCATCGGTCGAGACGTGCAGAAAGCGGAATTCGGCCTTTTCTGGCGTGGATAGTGCTGTCCAATAAGAACGCGTCTCCTCCAGCAGGCAGAAAGTTCCATTTACGTTGGTGCGTACAAAATCGTCGGGGCCGTGGATGGAGCGGTCCACATGGCTCTCGGCCGCGAGATGGATGATGGCGCCAGGCTGGTGGCGGCTGAGAATTTCACCCACCAACTGCCGGTCACAAATGTCGCCATGCACAAAAGTGTAACGAGGATCGCTGGAAACCTGTTCCAGGTTCCGCAGGTTGCCCGCGTAAGTCAGTTTGTCGAGGTTGACTACCGGTCGCCGCTCGCAGGACAGCCATTGCAAAATGAGGTTGGAACCGATGAAACCTGCTCCACCGGTCACCAGAATTGGCCTGAGCTGCTGTGACATTGTTCAAAAGATTATCAGAGTTATGAGAAAACTACTTCTGCTTCGCAGGCGGCATATCCACTCGTTCATCCAGCAGCAGCCGGCGCAAGGTGCGCAAGTCGTTCAGCAGGCGGCGGCCGTTTTTGATCTGTTGTTCCAATTTTTCCAGCTTGAAAGAAACCAGCCTCAGCGCCTCCATGCGGCGGGGGAAGCGGGGGTCCTCCGCAGCCCGGATATCTGCTTCGATTTCGTCCCTGGCGTCCTGGATCGCCTGGGACAACAAACTCAGATACTCGTGAGCACCCTCCACGCTATCGAACGGGGTTTCGTTTTTGGCAGTCATGCGGTAGCTCCTGTCTATTTCACCAGATTCGACAGGTTTATGCCTGCGACGTAGCTTTCGTCACCCCTGATCCGCCTTCAAACCTTTGCAGAAACCAGACGATGAACCATAAGAACGCGAAAGCAACCGCAAAGAATACAATGCCTCCCTGGTGATGCAGCCTTCCGGAAAGAAACGAAGGATTCACGTACACGCCGAGGGTGGTCAGGGTAAAGATTCGCACAGCATTCTTGGCGATCGCAAGAGGAACAAGCAGAACAATGAGGACAACCTTCGCCCATGCCCTGGTAAGAAACAAGTGTCCCAACACCATGCCGGCGATGACCAGAATCACACTGGAGCGAATTCCACTGCACTCCTGCGCGATTTCAATGGTGACGCTGGGCAGCGAAATCACCACGCCCTCGCGTATGAAGGGCATTCCCGCAGCCGCGAAGAACCGGCCGGTCAGGTAGGCGGAGCCATACTGGAGAAACGCAATCGAACGCTCCAGCATCCAGTCTGGCATCGGCGTCATGAGCAACAGAAACAAAAGGGGAAAAAGCGCGGCGCGGAAACTGTGACTGCCATAGCAAAGCAGGAATGCCGCAACCCAACTGACGGCGAACAGTAGAATCGCGAGGGAGATATAGCTGCTGGGGTCCAAAGCCGCTTTCTTCCATGAGGCAAGGCCAAAGGCGGCCAACGTCAGAACGTAGAGCCCCGCTCCCCAAGCGCTATAAGCGGGCTGGGCAAAAACCCTCCTCCGAGTCAGGTAGATGAGAATCAGACTGATTGGCCATACCAGCAGGATGTGGGAATAGCGGTCCACCGAAACGGCGGATCCGAGCACCAGGCGTAGTGGAAGAAAGAAGATGACCACCGACAGGACGATGAGGATCATAAAGAGCCTGTGTCGGAGGTGCATGACGGCTAACGTTGGTAGGGGTTTCACGATTCGGGGCAAGATGCCTCGGCACCAGTGTACCGGGCCAAGAGAGCCGGAAAAAGCAGAAAGAAATGGCAGTGCGTGACTTCGGAAACCTGAAAAAGCATCTGTCCGGGCGGAAGTGGCCTCAAAGCTGTCCCTATATAACATGCTTGTTTTCAATAACATGTGTCCCGGTTTTGGGCCCGATGCTCTGGCTCTCGCGCTATGGTCCAGAATTTGTCGGGTTACCTGTACCTAAGACACCTATACCCCTGCCAACGAATCGGGAACAATCAGGTTAGGCAGAAGTCTTATTCCCAGATTAGCTACTTAGTTTCTGTGTGAAAATGAAGGTTGTGCGCTTTCGGAACGGAAGGAACTATGGTTCGAACTCTTGCTCGCAGTTCCCGTAGCTCAAAATTTCGCATTGTCAGTCTTTGTCTCACCGTGATGGGACTTACTCTACTCGGGTCCCTGGCGGGAACGGGCGTGCTGTTCATGCCGGTTGCCTCGGCAGCAACCGGGATTCACGGGACCTACACCACCACTTTCACGGCGACGGAGAGCCCTATTTCCGAAGGTGGCAAATGGATTAACGCAGGAGTAAGCGGCGGAGCGTCACTCTGGGGGGATGTCCGGAGCACTGGAACCATGGCAATTGGAGTCAATGAACCAACAACCTATGGTGATCCTACGGCTCTCATGTCAGGAACGTGGGGCGCGACACAGACGGTTACCGGTGTGATCAAGGTGACCTCGGTCCCCAGCGGCTGCTGTCATGAGGTCGAAGTCCGCCTACGCTCTGCCATTTCCGCCAATCGGGTCACGGGGTATGAGATATTGTGCCCGGTGTTTTCCAACCCAGGCTATGGAATCCAGATTGTGCGATGGAATGGGGCCAATGGAGACTATGTTTATATCCAAGGTGGAAACGCTCATCAGTGTGTAAACGGCGATGTACTGATGGCGACGGCAACCGGATCCAATCCGACAACCATTAAGGTTTATCTCAACGGGAGTCTGACCCTTACCGGAACCGATCATGGGACAGAAACCGGCCCCGGTACGGCAGCCGGGCCTTTTACCGGTGGCGCCCCTGGAATCGGTTTCTATAACAACATTGACAGCAATTGGGGCATCTTTGGTTTCTCACGCTTTACGGCGACCGACGATACCAGTGCGCAAGGCCCCGCGCCTCCGACGAGCCTTAACGCAATCGTGCACTAATAGCGTTGGGGATGAAACGCGTTAGACTAAGTTCCGCAAGAGGTTTTCCGGCCTAAAATTCCCATTTAGGCACTCAAAACGACCCTGGTGATTCAGAAAGTTACCGCTTAGTGGGGCAATTGGAATGTTGCCTGCACTGCATTTAGGCGATAATTGGAACATTGGACTGTCCGGCAGGGCAAGGTTCGCGACTTGATTCCCGCCTTGGCAGCCGCAGGCAAGTTAGCTGCATCCAATCGGCGCCCAAAGATCAGCGTTTGCGGTACCTGCAATACGACATGTAACAAATACTCACTGGTGCAAGGACGACATGACTCTGGTTCCCCCGCCAGACCGCACGCAGTCTCTTCCTAGCAGTCCTGTTTTCGGTCGCGCGAGGCGCATCCCTGTTGCAACTGTGGCAATAACTCCTGGAAAGTATCACGGGACAAGAGTGGCTCGATCGCAGTCGCAGTGGTAGTTGCGAATCTATGCGCAAAACAGGACGACTATGAAAACTCAATCTTTTCGAGTGAGAGCGGCGGAAAGAATTTGCCGCGCGATATTTCCTTTGGCCATCGCCTCGGTTTGTTTTCTTTGGCTTGCGCCCGGATTTCAAGGCGGAAGTACTCTCCATGCAGCCACCACCCCGTTTGTCCAGGAAAAAGACAAGCAGATCACCTCGGGTACCTCGAACGCGGTAACCTTTGCTTCTCCCACCACTGCCGGCAATCTCATCGCAGTGTATGTCATTTGGGACAGTGCCGGCACCGTCTCGATTTCCGACAGTAGCGGGAACACCTATGCCAGCGCGGTAGGTCCGACCCTCTGGAATAGCAGGAAATATAGCGTCCAAGTTTTTTACGCCCGGAACATAAAGGGTGGCGCTGACACCGTGACCGCGCGCTTTTCCACCGCGCTCACATCGTTTGGCATCGTCTATATCCACGAATATTCCCAGCTGGACCAGGTTGCGCCGGTCGACGTGACCGCGGCAGCAGTGGGTACGGGTACAAGCATCAGCAGCGGCTCGGCCGCCACCAGCAGCGCGAACGACTTGCTTTTTGGCGCCGCGGTTTCGATGAATACGGTCACTCGCGCCGGCACCGGTTTCTCCGTACGTTCCACGGCACAGGGAAACATGACCGAAGACCGGCTCGTTTCCACTCAGGGTTCTTACAGCGCAACCGCGACCAACAGTGGCGGGGGATGGGCGATGCAGATGGTAGCCTTCCGGCTGGCAGGCTCCCAACCGGCAGATATCACTCCACCAACGGTCCCGGCCGGGCTCTCGGCAGTCGCCGTTTCTTCGTCCCAGATCAATTTATCCTGGGCAGCTTCTACCGATCCCGACAATACGGCCGCGCAGCTCAGCTATCGCGTCTATCGTAACGGTACTCTGATTGGCACCACCCCCGCAGGAACGACGACGTGGCAGGACAGTGCCCTGCAACCGTCCACGACATACACCTACGCGGTAAGCGCCGTAGATCCTTCGGGAAATGCTTCCGCGCAGTCGGGGAGCGTACAAGCCACCACTACCTCTGGTCAGACAGACAATCAACCTCCGACTGTAACCGTTACCTCCCCCAGCAACAATCAAACAGTGTCGGGTACCTGGACGATCACTGCCAACGCTGCCGATAATGTGGGTGTCGCAGGCGTGCAGTTCCTGCTGGATGGCTCCAACCTGGGACCGGAAAGCCTGGCCGCGCCGTACTCGACTTCCTGGAACACCGCCTCGACTGCCGATGGCGGTCACGTTTTGACCGCGGTGGCGCGCGATGCGGTGGGCAATCGAACCACATCCGCCCCGGTTACGGCCTCTGTCAGCAATGGTTTACGCAAGCCTTACACCACCACTTTTCCCCTCACCGAGAACCCGATTTCCGAGGGTGGCCGCTGGATCAATGGCCAGGCAGTGGGCCTCGACTGGGCCGATATCCAGACTGTTCCCGGATTAGCCTTCGGCACTGAGAAGGGCACGATTAACTTCGATGATTCAACGGCGTTGCTGGCAGGCAGCTGGGGGCCGGATCAGACGGTCGAGGCCACGGTCCACAGTGTCAATCAGCCCTCGGATCAGGGGATTTACGAAGAAGTCGAGTTGCGCCTTCGCAGTTCCTTGTCCGCCCACCGTGCTACCGGATACGAAATCAATTTCCGCTGCAACAAGACCGTGAACGGCTACATGCAAGTCGTCCGCTGGAATGGACCTTTTGGAAATTTCACCTACCTCGACGGCCGGGGCGGGTCGCAATATGGGGTGCAGAACGGGGACGTCGTCAAGGCGTCCATGATCGGCAATGTGATCACCGTATACCTCAATGGGGTACAGATCGCCCAGACCATCGACAACACATTCACCAGCGGCAACCCGGGGATGGGGTTCTATGTCCAGGGCACGAGCGGGACGAATGTCAATCGCGATTATGGCTTTAGCAGCTTTACCGCGTCGGATGGATCGAGCGTGGACACCGCGCCACCCTCGGTACCCTCCGGGCTTACCGCGACCGCGGTTTCTTCCTCAAAGATCAACCTCAGCTGGAATGCTTCCACCGATGACGTGGGCGTGATCGGCTATCAAATCTTCAGAAACAATGCTCAGATCGCAACCTCTTCGACCACCAGTTTCTCCGATACCGGGCTGGTTGCGAACACTCCGTATTCGTATGCCGTCGCGGCGTACGATGTGGCTGGTAACGTATCGTCGCCAAGCTCACCCGCGACCGCGACCACGTTGCAGACCGACACTACGCCGCCGTCTGCGCCCACTATTCTTCAATCATCCAATGTGACCTCGACCTCCCTCAGTATTTCCTGGTCGGCGTCCACCGATAATGTTGCGGTGGCGGGGTATCAGATCTTCCGCAATGGCAACCAGGTCGGTACCACCTCGAGTACGACTTTCAACGATAGCGGATTGGCGCCAGGCACGACCTATTTCTACACCGTGGCTGCGTTTGATACTTCCGACAACGTTTCGGTTCAATCCCCGTCGTACCAGGTAACTACAACGACAGGTCCGCTAACACCGCCGTCGTTCATCCAGTCCAACCACAACCAGACGGCACAGGGCACAACCACGTCCGCGACATTCAATGCCTCGACTGTCGCCGGGCGCACCATCGTGGCCTACCTGATCTGGGATAATACCGGCGGCGCGTCCCTGACCGATACTCGCGGCGACACTTTTGTGCCGGTCAGCGCGCCTACCATTTGGGCCGGGAAGTACAGCGCTCAGGTCTTTTATGCTTCGGGCATTGCGGGCGGAACCGACACCGTCACAGCCAGGTTCAACACTTCCGTCAGTTCATTTGGGGTCCTTTACATTCACGAGTATGCAGGCATAAGCACCACGAATCCTGTGGATGTAACCGTGGCCGCAAGTGGCTCATCTACTTTGATGAATAGCGGGAGCATCGCCACCACGAGCGCAAGTGACTTGCTGTTCGGGGCAGGGGTTTCCGATAACGTGGTCACCGCCGCAGGTTCCGGTTTCACTGCACGGGACTTGACCTTCGGCAATATCACCGAGGATCGCGTTGCTGGTTCACCCGGAAGCGTTAGCGCGACTGCCACCCATAGTGGTTCTATGTGGGGCATGCAGTTGGTGGCGTTCCGGGCGGCACAATGAGGAGCAGAATCCGCTTGTCTGGACTGACTACGTAGGGTCGAAGGCGCAGGCCAGGCCAGGCCTAGTCTCGGTCCCATCGCGTCAGGATTGTTTCATAGGGAATTGGACGGAGCGGATCTCCATCCAAGCAGGAAATCGGCGGGTGTTTACGTGAGGATTTGGCGGCTGGGATTCTGAACTAGAATTGGTCCGTAGCGGAGAAACTGCTGAAACCGAAATCGGAATTTGTGGCACTGCTTCCACTTTGGATGTAGAAGCCTATGCCCGGTTGGCCTGGAAGCGAGCACCATGCGGCCGAACAACCTGAATCGGTCGTGGTCAGTTGTTGCACTCCATTCTTGAATCCTGTGATTACGGTACTTGTGCCGCTTCCAGTGACGATAGCTTTCAGAACATCGCCGTCTGCACAACCTACACTCGCTGAATTCAGGGGAGTGAAACTTCCCAGACCTCCATCCCAGCGGACAATCTGCATGTAGGGGTTGCCGGCTTTAACGCTGCAATTAACTTCATAACCGGTGCTGCTGTTGGCAGTGATCGACGATCGCAGGCGTATCTCGACTTCCTCAATCGGAGTATTGTCGGACGCAACGATGCGGACCGTGGCCTGCGCTTGCTGCCTGGTTCCCCAGGTTCCGTTGAGCAGGCATTCGGAGTCGTCGAATACTATCGTTCCCGGCTGGGTGCCAAAGGCGAAGTTTGCCGTGGTGCGGCAGTCATGCCACAACAGGCCGGTCTTTTCGCCGTTTACCCATTGCCCGCCTTCGTTGATAGGGTTTTCCGCCGCAGAGAATTGGGTCGTGTAGTTATGACCCGCAGGAGGAGGTGGAGAAGCCTTGCCTCCAGTCCCGCCGCTACCGCCCCCGCAAGCCATGCATACCAAAACTGCAAATAGGCCGCATGGCAACAACAGCCCTGCCAACCAAGGCGCGTGTTTTGGCTTTACTTTCAAAACGTCAGCAAAGGAACTTCGCTTCGAGCAGCCCTACAGTAAGTATTTCTTCACGATCAGGTAAGGGAGAAGTAGAAACTCCGCAAGGGATGGCAACAGATCTTCTCCAGAAAACACCGATTCAACCCGGGTGCGCTTGAGCGATTCAATATAGGAACTCAGCTTTAGATGGCCACCAAAGATATCTGAAAGCGCGGTGGGAACATCCGTTACCAGCCGGAGCCATCCCACCTGCGACTGCGCTCGTGAAGGAGTGCAGGGCTCACCCAGTTGGTCGGCGAACAGCAAGTAAGGAAAATCGACGCCGGCCGGTTCGCCGATGCTGTGGAAGCCCCAAGTCCGGGCATTGACATCGAGCAGCTTGAACTTGCCGTCGCGCGGGTCCTGTTTGAATTCAACTTCAACCAGCCCATAGTAGTCGATCGCTTTCAGAAAACGCTCGGCCAGTTCCTCAACTTCGGGAAGATCCAGAGTCTCCACGTAGGTCGCGGCGCGACCAAATTCACGGGGATGCTGGCGCATACGCCTCGCCACCAGGGTGTTGTGGGCCTGGCCGTCACGGAAAAAAGCGCAATACGAGTATTGCTGCCGTCCATCGCCAGGAATGATCTCCTGAATCAGGACTTCTTCCGGGCGGATCTGCTTGGATGCCCGTTCGAATATTTCATCCAGTTCTGCGGGAGTTTCCGCGCGCCATGCTTTGGACCCGGTCGCGTAGAAGAAGTTCTCCTTAACCGCGGGCTTCATGGCCAAAGGCAGCCGGGAATATAACTCTTTGAGCTCGTCCTTGGTGCGAGGATTCCAAGTCCCCGGGACGGGAATCGCCAGCTGCGCGGCTAGTTCATACGTGTTCTTCTTGTCCCATGCCCATTTCACGGAATCCCAGTTTCCGGTGCTGACACGAAAAAAGTCGGTTAACTGGTCGCGGTAGCGGGAGAATGCGGCGACGGTCTCATCCCGCGTCGGGAAGAGCACCCAATCCTTTAAATCATAGCGGCGCCCGACTTCCAGCACATTTTCGACGGTCTTCTTCTCGTCGCGAAGGTCCTTCACGCGTACCACGCGGCTCGCATGCTTGGAGAATTGGGAGACCGAGTATTGATTGTCGATAATGCAAACCGGAATGCCACGCCGTCCCAGACTGCGGGCTATGCCCAATCCGGGATGCTCCCCACCCACGACCACAGCCCCAACCTGCTTCCGCCGGACCCGTGTCGTCCCGGTTTGACGTTCTTCTAACATCGTGGAAGTAGTTGTCACCGGGACACCCGTGTGTTGCGCAAAATGTAGGACGACAGTTCAGGCGATGCGAACTCTGTGCCTGCCACAAAATACAGCAGGGGCCCAAAACTCCGTGCTGCGGTGGCGCCGATAAAGTGCAGCCCTGGAACTGAGCTCTGAAACCCACTTTTGAGCTTGGGATATCCGTCGAATTGCGCCACTCTCTGCACCAGCTCTGGCGGCAGAAACTTATATTTGGCGATATTCACATCGTATCCGGTACCCAGAAGCACGTGATCCACGCGGAGCTCCGTGCTGTCGTCAAGAGTTAGGATGAGCTTGCCGCCTTCGTCTTTGGCTTTCGATACGAGCCTTCCCAGGCTGATTTTTACCTTAGCCAGGCGGTTGACCAACCACTGCGAACCCGCAGACCGCACGGCTCTTTTTCTTATCTTGTCCCTGAGTCCTAGCGGCACCAACGTCATCAACTTGGGGTAAGCAACCAGGCGACTAATGCCGACAGGGCCAACATCATAACGGGAGTACAGCGCCTTGCTGATGGGCCCGAGCCGATGCAACCAGGGGTGCTGCCCGATCCAGCGCAGTTCGGCTTCCCTGACAATGACTTCTACGTCTGCACCCGCTTCGTGCAGAAGGGCCGCACACTCCAGAGCGCTCTGCCCAGCCCCAATCACCGCGACCTTCTTCCCCGAGAACTTCCTCACGTCGCGGCCGTCATAGCAATGGGAGACCTGCTGCGGGGAAAAGCCAGCAAATACGGGTGGCACTTTTTTGAAAGGTCCGATCCCCGTGGCGACCACGACGCGCTGACACCGGACCTGATCCCCGTCGTCCAATGTCAACAGAAAGCCATTTGGCTCATCGTCCACGCGCGCCACGGTTCTGGTATCAAGATCCGTGCCTAACTGGCGACGGAACCAGCGGCCGTAGTCCACAAAGGTGTCCAAAGGCACGGGCGCGGACGGCAGCTTTGAGGATGCCCTCTCATAAGCATCGAGGGTGAAGGCGTCCTTGGCATCAGAAATGTTGGACGCCGCGCGCGGCGAGCGCAAGAGCATGCCCTCCGGCATATTCTTAGCCCAGAATCCCATGGGCTCACCGAACACTCGTACTGCGATCCCCTTGGACTTGAGATGTACTCCGGCAGAAAGGCCGTACGGGCCCGCGCCGATGACTACAACGTCGCATCGCATGTTGCTCGGGGCCTGCCCCTCCGATACTTCAAGGGTCGCCCCTGCACTAAGTTCAGTCGTAGTATTCAACTTTTTCCCCTCCCAAAAGTAGGAAAGAATTTTCGCGAAGTTCAATACGCCATGAAACACAAACCCAATTGCACACTATCCAGGCCGCGCTGTCAGGGGGCTTTGGTAAAGCGTGACGGCCGTCTTTCGCCTTCGGAATTACGATGGATTGGCACCGACGCGCATAGCGCGGTCCGAAAATTCATAAACAATTCGGTCACCCTCAACACAGGCATAGGCGATACGGGCTCGTTCACTTCCCGCACCATCGACCATGAACTCCCCATTGCGGCGGATGATTTTCATTGCCGACCTTTGTCTCCACCAACGATCGACTTCTCGCGGAAGTGCTATCCAGACGTTCCTCTCGGTCCGCAGTTTCACCAGAAAATCCAAAAGCCGCTTATAGGCAGCCTGGGGACGAGGGCTAATGATGTAATCAGGGTGCACAATGAAAGTGATCAGCCCGTGGGTCTCCATGATCAACTCGCACTGTTGCTGCCAAAAGGAGAGGGAGTAATCATTCAACACATTGAATAGTGTATGGTCCTGCGTGGCCGTGACGGGCAATTCAAGAATATCGCCGACAAAATACGGCATGACCGTACAACAGCCGCCTCTCTGGGGATCGAGGTGCGCAACGTTCGGAATCGAGGTGTCGTAGCTGAAGCGGAGTAGATTGAACCAGTCCTGATTTCTGTAAAGGATGGCCGACCGGAATCCAACCGCGGCGAAATCCCTCCCGTATTGATTGATCTTTGCGGCGCGCCTGGCAAATTCGTCATAATTACGGAACAAGCGTCCGTCATGATCGAGGTCCTGCACATTGACCTCAAAACCACGCGCTTTGATCTCGTCCAAAAAGACGCGGGTGACTTCGTAGCGCTTTTCTGGAACGATCTGGAAGGAGGCGGGAATACCAAAATCCTCATTGATGCTCATCAAGGACGGGCAGAAATCCCTTCCAGGCTCCGCCTCAACGTCGTGGGTCATGATCGAACAGGCGCTGGCGCCGTCCGGCCAAAACCAGATAAAGGGCACTCTCTCCAGCCCCCGGCTCTTCGCCGCCAGGAGGAGCAACTTTTGCATGAGGGCGTCGACGGTGCGATCCACAGGCCAATGCGGAAATGGGATACCGCGCCAGTCGCGGAGGTGAAACTTTTGCAGGTGCTTTCGCACCGCCAGGGGCAAGAAAGGGCGGCACAAGTAATACGCTGCTTGTGCCAGTTTGCTGCTACGGCTGGCATCGGCTTGCCGGGCGCCGGAGATATACCTCTCGCCGCGAAGATTATCCACTATCTCCGCGGGATCAAAGGGAAGCTGTAAACTTCTGGAATTTCGCGAAACATCACCCAGCGTGTCATACAGCAGCTGGCTGGCTTGCCGAGTCCGGGAACCGGTTGCCGACCGGCCATAAGCCACCACGTCTGGACCGAAGCGGAAATATCCGGCATCGGCAGACAATGCCCCGGATAGTTCCGCCGTCGGCAACGAATCGAAACATCGAAAATACTGCGAGACAGGCTCAATCATTGCGAAATGGCAAGTCAGGATAATGCAGTACCGGCCATCCGCGGGGGAACCACACTGAAGTGCCAGGATGACTCAAAACCGGACTCGAACTCTACGCTTAGCTAAGCGGTTACTACAAGAGATTTTTCCTCAACCTTCGGTCCAGGCCTAAGGCTTTGGAGGAGCTCCATGTAGAACGCTTTCTGCCCCATCACATAGAACAGCATTCCCAAAAATACGCCCATTAAAACACTACACTCAATCACTAGCATGGCGAAGGGAGGTAAGACATGTTGAAGGCCAGCGTGCGCTGCCGAAGCCAACAAGGCGCCCACAATGCTGGAAGCCAGTGGCTTGCCTACTGTGGTGAAGATATCCGTAACGGAAATGGCTGTGCCTTTCACTGCCCAGGCAACCAGCGGGAATAGACAGGCCAGCATGGTCGTTGAATACGACAGGGCGACGCCTTCAGGTCCGAAACGGAGGCCTACGAAATAACCGGCAATCATGAGTGGCGCGAGGACCAGGGCAATCTTCAGGCCGCGCCCGACCAACCCCAACGCGGAAAGCAACCAGCCCAGGGGGTTCAGTACGGCGAATGCCAAAATGGTTGGCGCCAGCCAGCGAAAAATCGGGGCGGCTGCCATCCATTTGGCTCCGAGCAATACTCGCACGACGTCTCCCGCGAAAAATGCGCACGCCAGCGTAATCGGCAAGGTCATCGCAAGTACCAGAGAGTAACCCTTCAGGAAGTAGCTGCGCAGACGCGGAGGATCATCCTTAATCCGCGAGAGCGCGGAAAAAGCCACGTCTCCCGCAGCTGAGTTCAGATTATCGGTGGGAATGTTGATGAGCTGATACGCCCGGCCGTAGATTCCGATCGCATCGACTCCCCAATATCGCCCCAAAAGCAACTTGTCGAAATTGCTGGCAATGTACATGACTACACCGTTCAAGGTGAGGGTTCCGCCAAAACGCATCATGGAGCGGATGCCGGAACGTCGATGCGGCAAACCGGGAACCCATGCGGTGACCATCCATAAGCCGAGGGTGGTAACCACAGGCAGAGTCACGGTCATGGCAACCAAGGCCCAATAGCCATAGCCTAACTTGGCGCCGACGATCGCCACGGACGAGCCAACAACCAATGCAACCGTATTAGTCAGGGCCAAAGCCGTGAAACGCATTTGCCGTTGCAGGAGCGCGGAATGCTGAACCCCCGCAGCGTTGAAAACAAATGCCGAGGCCGAGATGATGGTCACCCAAAACAATCGCGGTTCGTGGTAGAAGGCTGCAACCGCAGGAGCCAGTGCCACGGCCACCACTCCGACCACCACCCCGACTGCCAAATTGATCCAGAACAGGGTCGAAGACTGCTCCTCTGAGAGGTGAGTCTGCTGAACCGCTGCGGATGAGAGTCCGAAATGCTGGAACATGGTTAAGACCCCGGTGAAAACCGTCACCATGTTGACCAATCCGAAATCCGCCGGCCCTAAAAGCCGCGCTAACACCATGAGAGAAACTAAACGCAGAAGGAAATTTGCGGCTTGAGAGGCCAGCCGGGCCACCCCGCCACGAATTGTCTTTTCCTTCAGATTTTTCATCTTAGGGTCACGCTATTCCTGTCATCATCCGAGCGCCCGATTCCTTACAGCACCAGCTTGCGGGAATAGAAAGCCTCGGCGTAGCCGCTGTCCGCATTGCATTCCATTCCCCGCAGGCGCATAAGAGAAAGAAATGTAGTCTCATCAAACCACTGCTTGGAGTGCTGCGACACAAACGACTGGAAAATGCCACGCGCCTTCTTCTGGCTCATCTCGGCGGTCAGCGGAATATACACATTGGGTCGCCCCATATCACCGTCGTACTTGGGAATTTCATATTCGAGTATGAGGTGATTGCGGAAAGTGTTCCAGGTCAGCTCGGAAATCAACCGGTGGTCCTGGTGCGCATCCTTGCCATAGTGGGTGAACACCAGGTCAGGCGAAATTGATTTCAGTTCCTCAAAAATCGCCTTTACTTCCTCCCCTACATAGGGCATGAAACCGTCGCGAAACTTATGCAGGAGCGGTCCGCGCAACCGGGGACCGGCGAACAGGCCGGCCGCTTGCCGGGCTTCAGCCTCTCGCGCTCCTATGGCATTGAAGACGACCCAATGGAATTCGCAATTTGGGTACTGCTCGGCCAGGCGCATGACCGCGCCACCGCAGCCGATTTCAATGTCATCGGAGTGACAGCCCAGGCAGAGGACCTTCAAAGCCCGCTGCGGTCCGCCTTCGAGCTGAAGCTGGATCATGCGTTCTCCATGATTGCCGAAACGGACCTCACCTATTTCGACACCAATTGGTTGGACAACGCAGTCTCGGCCGCCCGTTCCCCGCTGACGAAACTTTCGTCGGTCCACATGTAGCCCCAGTCGCCATAGCGGCCGCAGTAGGCAATGCCGATCTCGTCCAGATAGCTATGCACGGCCTTCAATGCATCTTTCCGCTCGAGATCGAAGATCACATTCGCGTACGGCAGCAACATCGCTTTCTTGGACAAGACCTTGTCGTCTTCTCGTACCAGACCGACTTTGCGCAGGTCGCGAATCACCGGCTCGATGTAATCTTCCGGTGAGCCGCTGAACGGCTTGTACTTCTTCGAGAAGTAGACTTCGGCCTGAATGCTGCCGCCGCCATCGGGCGCGTTCTTGGATGAGAGCATGTGCGGAAAGCCGAGGCGTGTGAAGCAGATGTCCTCATCGTAGAAGTAGGTCATGTGCGCTTTGGAGATATCGGCGCGGTTGATGCCCACGTTGACCAGAACACAAGTTGAGCAGGCCAGACGCTGCGAAGCATCGACTACGTCTTTGGGTGCGCCCACGATCATGGGGAGCAGATCGGGTAACGCCACCGAAGAAACCAGGCCGTCATATTGCATAACGTGACCGTTGTCGAAGGTCAACTCACGGGTCTTCGGATTGACTGAAACCAGCTTGTGACCTAGCTTCAGATTTCCCATTGGCAAAAATTTGTTCAGGTAATTCACAAATCCAGCCGCGCTGGGATAACGGAAGTGGGTGATGTAATGAACGTGCGCAGCCGATGGCGACAACATGCCGCGCAGCACTTCATCCAGGTTGGGGCGATAGATGCGTGGCCCCAGCCAGTCGGTGCTCATGTTCTCTGCCGGCGTGGTGTGATACTTGCGTGTGTACTGCATCGGGAACGATTCGGCAAAGGTCTTGCCGAAGCTGGCATAGAGCCAGTCCGCGTAATTATGAATGGCGCGCTCCGGCGCATGACGCTCTTCCACGAAATCGGTGACCACTTTGATGATCAATTCATCCGGCAATCCGTGCAGGTGCAACTGCACCGGGTGCAGTGGCCAGTGTCCTCTCCAGTAGTTGTTCAAATTGATCTGGATGGTTTCGTACTGTCCGCCAACGCTCTCGGCAAACAGCTCTTGGATGCGCGCATCTTTGGTAAAAGAAATATGCGGCCCGACGTCAAACGTGAACCCAGTCTCATAGTGCAGCGAGGTGGTGTGGCCGCCGTAGTACGAATTCTTGTCGTACATGACCGGCTTGATGCCCTCTTTGCTGAGACGGTGCGCGGCCCCAAATCCGGCCATTCCGCTCCCCAGCACGACGATGTTTGGCGATGACATGAAAACTCCTCCGTAAATTTTGGTGTTCAGCGTTGGGGCGTCGCGGCCCGGCGGGTCGGTTTCTGTTCGGCAACCAGCGCTTCGTAACGTTCAATTTGCGTTTGCGTGATGCGACGCAGGTCGCCTTCAGATTGATACACGCGATACCACTCGGCAATCCAGTCCAGTGCCTGCTTCAAGGGAAGCACGGGATGCCAATCCAGATAAGCTCCCGCCTTCGAGGCATCCAACTTCAAAAAATGCGCTTCGTGGGGATGGCTTGCAGAATCCTGACTCCAGGACGCACCGCTGCCCCACAGCCGAACCAGTTCGTCCGCGATCCAGTACACCGGCTTGGCGTCACTGTCCACCGGACCGAAGTTCCAGCCGGAGGCGAACTGAGTTGGATTTTCCACGAGTCGCTCAGCCAATAACAAGTATCCACGCAGAGGCTCCAGGGCCAGCTGCCAAGGCCTGGTCGCATAGGGGCTGCGGATCAGACATGACTCTCCCTTGAGGAATGAGCGGATCAGGTCCGGAATGAGCTGGTTGGCCGTCCAGTCGCCGCCGCCAATCGCGTTGCCCGCCCGCGCGCTGCCCAGCGCCACGCCGTGCCGGTCAAACGTCTCAGGGTGGAAATAGGAATCACGGAAAGACGAGGTCACCAACTCAGCGCACCCCTTCGAGTTCGAATAAGGATCGCGCCCGCCCATGGGTTCGATTTCACGATAGCCCCAGGCCCACTCTCGGTTTTCATAGCACTTGTCGCTCGTGACATTCACGATCGCGCAGCGGTGCTTGAGCTGGCGGATGGCCTCGAACAGATTCACCGTCCCCATCACGTTCGAGGAATAGGTCTCAATGGGATCGTCGTAGCCCCGGCGAACAATCGACTGCGCCGCCAGATGCAATACAACCTCTGGCTTGGACTCACTGATCGCCGCTTTCATCTTCGCGTAGTCGCGAATGTCCCCGTTGATGGAGTGGATGAGCTCGCCAACCCTTGCCTGCTTGAACAAACTCGGCTCGGTGGGAGGTTCCAGGGAATAGCCGGTAACGTCTGCGCCCATTGCATGGAGCCAGAGTGCCAGCCAGCTACCTTTGAAACCAGTGTTTCCGGTGAGGAACACCCGCTGGCCCTTCCAGAAGGAACGGTTCAGCATCTAACGGGCCTCTCCTACCGGTTGCAATTTCTCCGCATCGGGGGCCCAGAGCAGTTGCTGCTCCTGCCAGAGTTTCTCCACCAATCCAGCGGCGGTCCGATCCACGTCATCGAATGAAACCACGCTGTCTTTTCTTACGTCGCGGCGCATCACGCAACCTTCCGACAGGCCGATGGGAAGCGCGTTGACCGAGCGCGCGGCGCGGGCACTGTCGATCAGCCCGTAGGTGCAGAAGCCGCCGATACCATCGAGAGTCTCACCTGCTTTCAGGTCGCGCTTGGCAACGCTCACCACTTCGCTGACCGGCCCGGCGATGGGAGTCACCGTCGGATCATGGTGGATCACGGCGCGGCCAATGGTTGCCGCAATCTGCAGATGCGGCAGGTGGAACGGCGTGTAGAACACGTAGAACGGGCCGTCGCCAATCTTGTAGTACGCCAACTGCGCTTTCTTAAGCGGATTCTCTTCGTACACGATGACGAACGCGCCGGTGTGGGGTGCTGCGCCCAAGGCGTAGTCGACCAATCCGGTTTTCAACATCTGTTCCGGCGGCAACAGGTTTCCGATTTCCCGGACATAACCGCACTTCGGACCGTGCATCCCGCGCTTGCCCACTTGAAAACCAGTCGCGTTGGAAAGAACCGTCGCTTCCATGGAAAGCTTGGTGGCATCGGCAAACGAGGTGACTTTCCGCGCATCCTGATTATTCTTCTCCGCAAACGCCTTCTGCGTGTCCGGGTTGCGATAATAGTCCACCATGCCCTTGATGTTTCCGGCGGCCACAGTGCGAAGCCCCAAAGTTTGCAGATAGCGGACCAGAGTCATGGCCACGCCTGGCTCGTCTCCATCGGTGTGAGTGAGTACGACCCCGGCTTTCTCTGCTTTGGACTTGAGAATCGGGCCAATTAACGAATCCAATTCAGCATTCGCCAGCACCACATGCTTGCCGTGATCGATGGCATCCAACACAACCCGCGCCGCAGATTCGGTTGTGCCAGTGACTTCAAGCACGATGTCGATGGCTGCGCAACGAGTTAAAACCAGCGGATCTTGCGCCAACACCGCCAGGCCGCGCGTGATTGCTTCCTCGGCTTCGTGCGACGATTCTGCGCGCACCCATCCTGAAAAACCTGCTTCGCGGAACGCCCGCTCGCCAGTCGCGACGGTGCGGTTCGCTAGCGCGACTAACCGCATTCCAGGCACAGGCGTGCCCAACTGAAGGGCAACGGCCCTGCCGGTTGCGCCAGCTCCGATCAGGCCCACTCGAATCGGCCGGCCGGTCTTTTCCCGCTCCTGCAAGGAACTAAAAACACTGCTGTTCATCAATCTCGCTCCTGATTCGGTTGGACTGCGTTATTTTCCTGCCGCCTTGGTATGACGCCCATTCCCGTTGGTCTTCCACACTTCCCAGGGAGCGGTGCCGGCGGAGTAGAGGCTCTCCAGGTGTGCACGGTCCTTGAACGTGTCCATGCTTTCCCAGAAACCATCGTACTGGTAGCCAATCAGCTGTTTTTCCTCGACCAGGCGGGAAAACGGTTCACTGACCAGCTCCTCTTTTTCGCGCATGTAATCGAATATCTTGTTCTTGAATACGAAAAATCCGCCGTTGATCCGTAAGTTGCCGTCGCTGATGGCGTGGATTCCTGAAACCAGGTTGCCGTTCCCTTCCTCGACCGCCACCGTGTGATAGCTGAGGTTCGGCTTTACGCACAGGAAGCTGGCTACTTTGTTCTGTTGGCGGAAATGCTGAATTTGTTGCGGGAGCGGCAAGTCGGTCAAGCCGTCGCTGTAGTTGGCCAGAAACTCTTCTTCCCCCTCCAGATGCTTCTCGACCGCCTTCAATCGCATTCCAATATTGGAGTTGATTCCGGTATCGGCGAAAGTAATGCGCCAATCATCAATGTCGCTATTGAACAGCTTCAGGTTCTTTCCGCCGCCGGTCAGCACGAAGTCATTCGACATGCACTCGTTGTAATTCAGAAAGTAGGTCTTGATGGCGTCGGCGCGGTAGCCCAGGCATAGGATAAAGTCCTTGTGGCCGAAGTGGGCGTAGTACTTCATGACGTGCCACAGGATGGGCCGGTAGCCGATTTGCACCATGGGCTTGGGGATGTCTTCCGCATCCCTGATTCGCAGCCCCAACCCTCCACAGAATAGAACGACTTTCATGAGCGTCTCCTTATCCCGCTATCGCTTAATCGCTGCCAGATTTGGGGGAGCAGATTTTGCCGCGCCTTTTGCCTTCGGAGCTTTCCGCCGCACCAGCTTTCGCATCGTCTCCACAGGATTCAGGACTTTTCGGCCCAGGGTGGCGAGTCCCGCTTTGTATAATGCGCTGGTCTTTAAGGGATAACCAAGTTCCCTCAGGCGGCCCTTGTGGTAGTCCCAGAAATCGCTTTTTTTGAACTCAATGAAGTAGTTGATCGCCAGAAAACGGTAGTACCCATCCAATACTTGTTTGGTCTTCTGCTTTAGTTCTACTGGATCCAGATAGTACTGACCATAGCGGATGACATCATTCAAATAGGCCGAGGTATAGCGGTTCAGTTGAGCGGACGCATAGCTTTGGGTCTCTTCGTGTGTCCGCTCAAATGACAGGACCTGATAGACAAAGCCGAAATCGGACATACGTAAATCGCGGAAACACGCGCTGGTGTCCGCGTGGGGCGAGGCATCGGGATAGAACTCCTTGTTTTCCCGGACCAGATCGGCGCGGTACATCAAGGAGGTTGGACTGCCAAAGCCGAATTTAGGATCGTTTTCTAACAGAACACGGCGGCACATCTCTTTGCCGGAGATCAGCCCATTGGGATATTTGAGCCCCTGCCAGAGCACGTGGTCTCCACTCAACTGATAACAGCCGACAAAGCCTGCCGACGGATTCGCTTCGCTGAATTCCACCATGCGCTCGATGCAATCGGGGAAAATCCAATCGTCTCCGGAAACCACCTTGCAATACCTGGCTTGCGGCGACATCAAAGTGAACGCCAGGTTGTGATTGGCGATCACGGCGAGAAAATCTGTATTGTCGTGGACTCTGATCCGCTTGTCTTTCTTGGCATACTCCTGCGCAATCGCGAGCGTTCCGTCCTTGCTGCAATTGTTCACGATGATGTATTCGAAATTCTGGTAGGTCTGCGCGAGAACACTCTCAATGCACTCTGCCAGATACTTTTCTCCGTTGTAGACGGGCGTCAATATGGTGACAAGGGGTTGTTGTTTTTCGCTCATAATCCCGCCTCCCTGAGAGAGGATTCCCAACCTACCGGATACTCCCATTCGCTTGCAGCGGCCAGTTGCGGTCCTGGTCAGAAACCACCGTAACTGCCACAGGCCATTGGATAGCGAAAGCCGGATCGTCAAAACGCACACCCTTGGCGGCTGCCGGAGTGTAGAAGGCCGAAGTCATGTAGTGCATTTCGGTGTTGTCTTCCAGCGTTTGATATCCGTGCCCGCAGAATTCCGGCAAGTACAACATGCGTCCGTTTTCAGCGCTTAATTCCACTCCATACCATTGACCATACGACGGCGAACCCGGCCTCAGGTCCAACACCACATCAAACATCGATCCCCGTGTACACCGGACCAGCTTGGCTTCCGGGGCAGGCGCGACCTGGAAGTGCATACCGCGAGTCGTCCCCTTGCGGTTGCTGAATCCCATATTCGCCTGCACCGGCAAGAAATGGATGCCATTTTCGGCAAACTCTTTCGAGCACCAGGCGCGCATAAACCGTCCGCGGTCGTCCGCGTGCGGTGTTGGGTCAATGATCTTTGCCCCGGCGATCCTGGTCTCGGTGAAGCGCATGCGGATGCTAGCGCGCGCTCCCTGACGTGACCGCCGATTCCATTTCTTCCGCCTTGCACTTGGTAAGCGGCGGCGCATCTTTCGGCGCCGCTACCCGCTCCAGCCAGATCTCGCGCCAGTAGGGATACATCTCTTTGGGGCACAGCATCCGATATTCGCTATACCGGGCCTGACATACGACGGAATCCAGGACGATGCAGGCGGTCTTCATGTCCAGCATCTTTCCGGTCTTCTCGTCGATCAACTTGTAAACGCGTTTCAATACCTGATAAGTCCCGCCGCAATAGGGGACCAATTCGGCGTCCCAATACATGCCGCGATTGCGATTGTCCGAGGTAACCGTCTTCAGAATTTCTTCGTGGGATTTCACCCGCACCCATTCGCCGGGTTGCAGGTTCAAAGACAATGCCGGAGTCGGACTACCTTCAGGAAGATGCCCCGGGGTGCGAGGCCACTTCGGGCCGCCCCAAAGTGGAGACAACTTGTTGTACAACCAGCGCATGGAAGGGCCAAGACCGATCCCGGACTGGCTCAGGTCGTGATAGGCGACGTAGATCAAGCCCCGGAACATTCGCCGGAGTCCCACGTTTCCTGAGAAATAATCCTGGAAGTACTGCCGAATGTCCCACCAGTGAAGATACTTCGTTGCTACAGGGGTCTGGGTGGCTTGGCATACGTAGATGGGACGTCCGTCTTCGGAATTAGTGGGCTTAACGTTAGCCCAGACGTCGGCTTCCGAACAACCGGTCCGTGAAGAGCTATGGCCGTTGCCCGATGAACTGGTGTCGATCTGAGTGAGAACGGCATTTTTCGTGCCCTGCGAAACCGGTTTGAGCCAGGCCTCTTTCCATATGATCAGGCAGCCGGCCTGGCAACCATCGTGTCCGCCGCCATCGCACCGTGTCTGCAAATGTACCGAGCCATCCAGCCAACGAGTCCGGTAGGGATACGGCGTCCTGTAGTCGCAGGTTTTGTGGGCCCGCTTGTAGACCTGAAACCTCTTGCCACAATACTGGAACATCTCCGGCATGAAGGGCATGCCATCGATTTCGCCTTTGCTGTCCAGGGTACGCAGAATCTCTTCCTTGCTGCGAACCTCGACCCAGTCGCCAACGCTTAATTTGTTCATCATCCTAATCGAAAGCTCCGGAACAGGGTGCCCTACGGGTCACTATCAAGCATTACCAAGGTTAACGACGCGTTTGTTGAGTCGCTGTAAGATGGTGATTCCTAAGCTCCACCGTAGCAGCAACTGACTAATTCTTACCTGTAATGCCGCGTTGAACAATAGCCCAATAGTTATTCGAGGGGAGGTAACTTAAGGGGAGGTTCGTTTTTCAATCATATCAAAGAATTGATCCGGATTCCGTGGCATCGCAAACTCTTGCACATTCGGGACATGGCCGACGCAAACTAAAGTATTGAATGCACTTGTAGTGCTTAGGAGGGTCGCAGCGTTTCACCGTTTTCACCGTTTATTCGCTGCCGTTTTATCCGGCTCGACGACCGTCTTCAGGCCGATTCTGATTACTGCGTCCAGCAACGAGGATGCGCAAGAATCTGAGGCCGGTTTGGGATTCTGACGGGGCTGGATGCGCAAGCGATTGCAACCGGCGCGCCGGCCCGCTTCCATATCACTCTCCGAATCCCCAATCATCCAGGAAGCGGCTAGATCAATCTGGTGCTCACGCGCAGCCCGCAGCAACATCCCCGGCTCTGGCTTGCGGCAAGTACATGGCGGTTGCGTCTTCTCGTGCGGGCAGTAGTAAACGGCGTCGATGACCGCTCCCCGATCGGCCAGCCACTGGGACATACGCTGGTGCAGGGCCTCAAGTTCGGGGATGCTGATCAAGCCCTTGGCGACGCATCGTTGATTGCTGATGACGATAACCTGCCAACCAGAGTGATTCAACCGAGTGATCGCTTCCACCACGCCGGGAAGGAACTTCAGATCCTCCCAGCGAGTGATGTACGCCCCTTCCGGAGCCTTCTCATTGATGACGCCGTCACGATCCAGGAACGCGGCTCTTGTCATGGAAGATCGTCTGCTCGGTGAGTTCCGCAATAATATGTCCAACCAGGATATGGCATTCCTGAATGCGCGGAGTTTCATTGGACGGCGCACAGATGCAGTAATCAGCGGCCGCCTTCATCTTGCCTCCAGTGCATCCAGCGAATGCGACGGTGTGCATCCCCATTTTCCTCGCCGTTTCCAGGCCACGAAGAACGTTAGGAGAATTTCCGCTGGTAGAAATACCGATGGCCATGTCCCCCGCGCGGCCTAGCGCTTCAATTTGCCGGGAGAACACTTGTTCAAAACCGTAATCATTCCCGATCGCGGTAACGCAGGATGTATTGACGGAAAGGGCCAGGGCGGGCAACGCCGGGCGATCAAAGGCGAAGCGTCCGACAAATTCCGCCGCGATGTGCTGCGAGTCTGCCGCGCTGCCGCCATTGCCAAAGAGCATGACTTTGTTGCCCTGGGTGAAGGTTTTCACCAGAATTTCGCTCACTTGCGCGACCATCGCAATCAATTCCCGATCGCTCAACAGTTGCTGTTTGGTTGCAATCGAGGCCTTGATCGAGTCGCTGACTCGTCGTTCGAAATCATTCGTCATAGATTCTCCGGCGAAAGCGCCAAGTCATTGCTTGAGGGAGGCTGCTTGATCGAGGCGGTGGCAAATTTCCTGCGCCCGCGTATAGTCTTCCGGCGTGCCGATATCAATGAACACACCGTGTTGCTCCAGCGCGTAAACACCGCGGCTCAACAGTCGAGGAAAGATGTCTTTTTCCAAACTACACGGCCCTTGGGGGATGGACTGCAAGACCTCGCGCTCAAAAATATACACTCCAGCGTTCACGATGCCGGGAGCTTCGCTCCCTGTTTTTTCCATAAACCCGGCGACCCTGCCCCCCGCTTCCACGCGAACGGTGCCGTATCTGCCAGAATTCTCCACCCGGCGCGACGCCATACTGACGATGGCTTTCCGCTCACGATGAAATTGCAACAGCAGATCGAGATCCACCTCCATGAATGAATCCCCATTCATGACCACAAATTCTGCTGCACCCTTCAAGTAGGGCTCGGCCAGCTTCACGGCTCCCGCAGTCCCCAGCGGTTGCAGTTCCCGTGAATATGCAATCGAGACATCCCAGTGTCCACCATCGCCAAACTGGCTCTCGATCTGTTCCGCAAGATAGCCGGTACACATCACCAATTGGTGGATCCCCTGGCTGCGTAGCTGGCGTACCAGGAATTCCAGGAATGTCTTGTCGCCAACCGTGGCAAGCGGCTTGGGTGCGTTGGGCACCACCGAGCGCAAACGTGTTCCCAGGCCCCCAACCAGCAATACTGCGGGAATGTCTTGTTTATCGAAAAGCATTTTTGATCATGGTTGATACTGAGTTACATCACCCGGTCCCAATGCTCAATCATGGACGTCAGAGTCTGTTCGATGGTCCGAGTCGGTTTCCAACCGGTGTCTCTGCGGATCTTGTCGGTACTGCCGAAAATGATCTTTTCGTCCGATGGCCGCATCAACTGTTGCGCGGCGCGCACTTCCGCCTTCACCCCCGACAGGCGGATTGCCATTTGCAGAAGTTCGCCAATTTCGTAGGTTTTGGTTGCACACAGGTTATAGACCTGGCCACGCTTCCCTTTCATCGCTGCGGCGTAAAAGCCCCGCACAGTGTCGTAGACATCAAGAAATGCGCGCCGTGGTTTGAGATTGCCGACTTCGAGGATGGGCGGCTGCAACCCCTTCTTGATGCGAATGATTCGCCGCACAAAATCGGACGGCGCATCATTGGTCTTACCCGGCCCGGTCGTGTTGAATAAGCGCACATTGACAACCGGGACTTTGTAATCGGCAAAGTACTCGCGGGTCAGCAGATCCATACACAGTTTACTGATGCCGTAAGGATGCAAGGGTTGCGGAGGATAGTCCTCGGTCACCGGGATGGATTCCGCGGGAACGTTGCCGTACTCCGCGCTGGAACAAGCCGAGACCACCACCGGCCGTTTCTTCATTCGGCGAACCGCTTCCAGCAGGTACAACGAACCCATGACATTCGATTCGAAAGTAAAAACCGGGTCGGCCCAGGAAACCGTGGGCAGGCTCTGGGCTGCAAAATGAAAAATGTGGGTAGGCTGGAATTCCTGGATGACCTGCTCCACTCTTTGCCCGTTGCGCAAATTGCAATGCACAAAACGCAGATTGGGCAGTTTTGGGAAAGGGCCGCTCTCATGGGGACGATAGGTACCTATCACATTCCATCCCTTGGCCTGAAGAAACTTCACCATGTTTGAGCCGATAAATCCCTCGGCTCCGGTCACCAGAGCAGTCTTTTTCATTCGCATCCTTATAGAAGAAGTGTTTAGGAAAGCTACCCCATGTGGCGGTAGAGCAATCTGCCCCCGGTGGACAAAAGCAAGTCGGGCATCATTGGAAGGAGACTGCGGAAAAATCCCAACTCTTTCCGATGCTCCATGACCGGCCGGTCACACTTGGAATACTGATAGTAGACGAGCCGCTCACGACGGGCGCCGAAGCGGTCTTTGAACCGTGCCAGGCCTTCGTTGGCCGTGTCGGAACGGCCAAAATCAATTTCTTTAGCTCCATCCGCCTTCCCCTGCTCGATCAGGTTCCAGAACAAGAATGGCATGCCGCCGAGCTTGTGCAGTTTCGCATCCGAACATCCGTACTTGTACATGACAGAGGAGCGGTGCCGTAAGGTGAGCATTGCCGCCACCGTGGTCTGATCTTTTCGTGCCAGCCAGATTTGCGCCTTCGCTCCCATCCCTGCAACCAGGTTTTGAAACCAGCTCAACGGTTGTGGGAACAAGCGATGACGACGACGGGTCATCAGCATCAGCCGGTAGAACTGTTCCACATGCCGGGGCGAAGTCCCGACATCACACCAGATTTCTTCCTTTCGTGCCCTCCGGATGTTTCGCCGGCCTGAAACCTTGTGCAAGCTTTCAAAGAGCTGGTTCAGGCTTGGCGATAAATCGAGGACATGAAAGTGATAAGTGCGCCCAGCCTGCATCCCGCAGGGATCGCCCTGGGTCCGCGGACGCAATTCTACGTAGCGACAATGCCGGCGATCACATTCGGCCCGGAGCCAATTGGAGAATGCCTGCGCATCTTCCGGCCGGCGCAACAATGGATCGCAATGATCAGTAAACGGCAATGAAACCAGCCGCTTTCCTGTTAGCCAACTGGAAACCACACACAACACCACGGCATCTTCCAACTTTTCTTGCGGCGGGCAACTGGTCAAGGCAAGTGGTTGGTAGCCGTAAGTGTTTGCCAACGCGGAGAGCCATCCCCGGTGATGAAATGCCGAGGCCCGAGGATGATTTTCGACAAGCTCATCCCAGCGTGGATCGGTTAACGGGTTCGTGGTGTAAATCGTCACTGCACAGATCCATCAACCATGCTGGGCGTAAACCACCGACCGCTCTTCGATGGTCGATTGATCGTAAACCTCTTCTGGTTCATACACTACAACGTGACTGCCGCGTGCGGAGAAACTAAAGGGTACGCACAACAGTTTCTTGAGCCTTTCGCGCACTGCCTGACGCTTCTCCCGCGGAACGTAAAACAGCATGAAACCGCCACCCCCTGCGCCAAGTAACTTGCCGCCCAACGCCCCTGCGCTGATGCCTGCTTCGTAAATTTCATCGATGTTGGCGTTGGAAATTTTTTGCGTTAGAGATCTCTTAATCTGCCAGCTCTGATGCATCAGCCGCCCGAACTCGTCCAGGGAACGGTTCGGATCGGCGACAATGGATTCGGCTTCGTCGACGAACTGGTACATCGCTTCCAGCTCTTTCTGTTTGTGCGGAGTGATCCTCACCTGCTCGGTGGCAATTTCGGAGGCAATGCGAGAAAACCCGGTGAAGTACAGTGCCAGATTCTGATTGAGTTCCTCCAGGCGATGAGGCGCGGCCAAGATCCGTTTCACATCAATCCCGCCATCCCGCTGAAAGTTGATGCGGTTAAAGCCACCGTAGGCTGCGCTTGTCTGGTCCTGCGATCCCACCGCTTCTTTGATCAGCTCTTGCTCCACGTGCAGCGCATCGGCATTGAGCGAATGTTTATCGCGCATCTGATTGCGGAGCGCGTAGAGTCCGAGCAACAGGCCCACGGTAAATGCCGAACTGGTGCCGAGGCCGGTGCGGGCGGGCAAATCGGCGACGTGGTGGACTTCGACTCCTTCTTCCATATTCATGAACTGCAAACACGCGCGTACGGAAGGATGCTCGATAGCATCGTTTTTCACCACATTCTCAATTCTTGAGTAGGAGATGCGGCTGTGATACTCAAAAAACGGCGGCATCCGGCGCAGGGTGATATAGCAGTTCTTGTTGATGGTGGTGGCCAAAACCGCCCCGCCGTGCTCACGGTACCAAACCGGATAGTCGGTGCCGCCGCCGAAGAATGAGATACGAAGTGGAGTGCTGGTAACGATCACGAGATCAACCTTTCCAGGTGGCTGTTATGTTGGGGAGAGAATTTAAGCGGTATGGGATGAAACCGAGCCGCCGGTGAGATGAAACAGTGCTTTGTCGCACCATCGACTCGCGGACCATTTCCAGCGTTGCAGCAGGATTTGCGCACGCCGGGCCCGCGAAATCCCGACCAGGGCCTTAATCCAGGCGAATTTCCAGGGCAAGCGCGGCATTTCCAATTTTCCGCCCAGCTGGGTAGCGCGTTGTTCCATTTCGGCGACCAAATCCGGAGCTTCAGGATAGAAATACACCAGCCAGGTGTGGATGTATTGCACACAGGCAGCCCGCGTGCGCGGGCTATCTTCCAGGGAAAGCAGATAATCCATGTGCAATTTCATGGAATGCCATTGCGCTTTCCGCTTGCTGTCGGAGCGCCCGATGTAGCTCAAGCTGCTGGCGCCTGAAGCACGATAGTACACTCGGGCTTCCGGCACAAACCGGACGCCTTCGCTTTGCAGCAACACCCGGCAGAAATATTCGCCGTCGTCATCTCCCAACAGCTTCGTGTTCCAGGGTCCCGCCGACTGGGTGAGTTCGCGGCTGACCAGCCAGGTGGCGGTCTGCATATGGAGATTGAGCGACATCTTGCGGGTAAGCCATTCGGCCCGCGATAGATCATTCCAAAGTGCAGTGGAAATAAACTGGGTCTGGGAGGGGCGGTAGAAGAACTGCCCCCATCCACACGAAATCAAGAGCCGCTTGTTGCCACAACCTTCGGCAACTTCCAACTGTCGGGCAATCTTATCTGGGGACAAAAGATCGTCCGCATCCAGCCATTGAATATAGTCGCCTTTGCTGTACGCAAATGCCTGGTTACGGGTAGCCGCTGCACCTTGGTTCTTTTGCGTAAACACCCGGACCTGCTCCGATTCAAATTGCCGGGCAATCGCCAGGGTCTGGTCCTTGGAACCATCGTCCACGATCACGATTTCTTTTCGTTCCCAGGTTTGCGACAAGGCCGATTTGATCGTGTCGGACAGCCATTCTCCGGCGTTGTAGGCTGGGATCAGAATGGATACTAAAGGTTTCATGCTTGCTCCCGCTTGTGAAAAACCCGTTGGTAAGCAGCCAGCAAATTGCTCACCGAGTAATCCCAGGCCAGCGCGGTTTCCACTCGCTTGCGGCCGAAGTCTCCCATCTTCTTCCGATCCTCCGGATGGTCGAGCAGCCACAGGATTTTGCCGGCAAAATCGTTCACCAAGCCGTTGTTGCTGGAACTGTACAACGATGCTTCCCCTGCGCTGAATCGCCCTTCCTTCAGGTCAAACTGCACGATGGGTTTGCTCAGCGCCATGTACTCCATGATTTTGATCATGGTGGAGATATTGTTCATCTCACAGGGCTTGTCCGGATTGACACAAACGTCAGCGGTAGAGAGCACATCCAGCAACTGATCGTCCGGAACCCGTCCGGTAAAGTTAATCGTGTCCTCGACCTTCTTGTCTTTGACCATCTGGCGCAGACCCGCCAGCCCGGGGCCGCCACCCACGCAGGTAAAGTGCACATCGCGCCGCCCGGAATCGCGGATGTGTTTAGCCACGTCAATCAAAATATCCAGGCCTTCCTGAATGCTCATGGTGCCGACATAGCCGACCAGGAACGATTTCCCATACTTCAGCTCAGGCTTGGCGGGAACCGGCTTGAAGGTTTCCAGGTCAGGACCATTGCGCACCACGAACACATCGTCCGGACTCAGGCCCCCGCGAGACACCGCAAGTTCCTTGTAGCTTTGGTTGGTGGCCATGGCCACGTCTGAGAAGCGGAACGTCATCTTCTCCAGCCAGACCTGGATTTTGTAGAACAAGCCTTCCTTTTCATATTTTGATAGGTACAACTCCGGGTTAGCATCGTGATGGTCGAAAACATATTTCACGCCAAACAGTTTGAAGGGGAGGGCCACCATCCAAATATTGTCTGGCGGGTTGCAGCCTTGAATCACATGGAAGCCGCGACGGATGAAGATCCACCAGGCATAGAAAAATTCCCAGAGCAGGGCACTGCCGTATTCCCACAGATACCCAAGCGGTGAATTGCCTTCCCGCGGCATAGGGTGGCGGTAAACGTGGACGCCTTCCAGCAGTTGGTATCCTTGGCTGTACCCCTTGCCCTTGGGACACAGAACGGTAACCTGGTACCCGTTCTTCTGGAGGCAGCAAGCCTCCTTCCACACCCGGCTGTCGAACGGCACGGGCAAATTCTCGACGATGATCAGAACTTTTTTCTTCACACTGGTTCTCACATTCTTAGAGCAGCCGGTACAGTCCGGCCAATGCGCACATCATGGTGGCCTGCCCCCAATGCAGAGTGGCGGTCTTGTTGACCAGCCAGGGAGAATAGCGGCGGTAGTAAAAGTATCCAGAGCGGTCTTGCATGTTCTGGATCGTCCACTGGGCAACCTTCACCGCCAGCGGTAGGTTCCCGGGGTCGCGATCGTTAAAGAAAACCAGGGTATCGATTGCTTGCGAGCTGCATTGAATATCGATCGGCAAGGTCTTGTGGTCGTAATAACGAGGCGTGCCATCCGCCAGGAAAAAGGTCTTCTTCCAGTATTCATACCCGGTCATCATGTTCTGGTCGTACCGGCCATCGGCAGTAGCCTGGTTGTAGAATTTGAAGCAATCGAGCACGTATGCGGTGTGGAAATTGTCGACCCAGTGCAGATTCTCTTTCTCTCCATACCACCACGAGGCATCGGTGCGCTGATACTGCGCGGTGTACCGCATGGATTTCTGTGCCAGTTCGCGATAGGCCTCGTTGCGGTTGTGAGAGTAGACGCGTGCCAAGAGGCTGGCGCCCAAGGTGTTTGCGTTGTGCACCAGGTTCCTGCCCAACGGAGTGTAACTGATGCAAATGCTATCACCGTCAGGAGCATGCTCCAGGTCTTGCATAATGTGTTCGCATGCGCTGAGGGCGATTTGCAGATATTGGTCCTTCTTAAAGTGATCGTAGCCGTCCAGGAAGGCGTGGCCTATCAGCGAAGTCCACACCACGGTTGGAACGTCTTTCGGCAGATAGAAACTCCGCGATTGGTAGTCGAAGTGATTGCCCCAGGACGCGCCATGAAAGCCCTTTGACTGTTTCTCGATGAGCCACTGCAGGCAAAATTCCGCTTTGTCGGCCCAAAGTTTTTCTCCGGTCACGGCATGCAGGCGGATGAAGCCGCGCGCCAGAAATCCCATGCCCTTCGTGGAGTGCCCTTTGCGGACTCCCAGTAAGGGACGAAGGTTGAGCGGAAAACGCCGCACGCCTTGCTGCAAGACGGTCTTCAGGAACTTGCTGTTGAAAGTGAACGGACGCGCGAAGCGCGCGCTCAGCCCATCAAAGGTGTCATAGGCGCTGTAGTCGTTTTTCTCCAGCCAGTCGTAGAGCCGGCGGATGGAATCGTAAATCTGCGTCTTGGCCGCAGCATTGCCTCCGGTCACTCCCAGTTGTTTACCAGCAGATGCCATCGTATTTCCCCTTTTCGCTGCGGCCATTGGCGATGCGCACAAAATCGACAAGGATTTGCCCATCGCGCAGCCGCCCCGGAACACTCTGAAAGTCCGGGTCCTTGTTGCCGATCACCACCGTCTGCGCGTGCTCGAGGACCGCATCCATCTCGTCGACCATCAGCTTGGAGATGTGGGGAATGCGGTTGAGAATGAAATCTCGGTTCGCGCCGACCAGGCTGGCGATGCGCACATTCTTGTCGTAAATCTTGAGATCGTGGCCCTTGCCGAGCAGCCGTTCAATGACTTCGATCATCGGGCTCTCCCGCAAATCGTCGGTGCCCGCTTTAAAGCTGAAGCCTAGAATGCCGATCCTGCGGTGGCTTTTTTCCAAGATCAACTGCATTCCGCGGTTTACTTGCATTTCATTGCTGGGCAGGATTGAGGTCATGATGGGCAGTTGCAAATCATGCATCTTGGCCTGGTATGCCAGCGCGCGCAGATCCTTGGGCAGGCAGGAACCGCCGAAAGCGAAACCTGGCATCAAATACGCGGGAGAAATGTTCAATTTTCTGTCCTGGCAGAAAATGTTCATGACTGCGTGGGCATCGATATCGAAGGCTTTGGCCAAGTTGCCAATTTCGTTGGCGAAACCGATTTTCAGGGCGTGCCAGCTGTTGTCGACGTACTTCACCATTTCCGCCGTTTCCATATCCGTGCGGATGAGCGGAGCGTCAAGTTTTTCGTAGAGAGAAGCAAGCATGTCGCCGCTGGCTTTATCTATTTCTCCGATGACAGTTTTAGGTGGGGCTTTGAAATCTTTGACCGCTGTCCCCTCGCGCAGGAACTCCGGGTTGTTACAGACACCGAAATCGAGACCTGCCTTTTTGCCGGAAAATTCCTCCAGCACAGGAATCACGATCTTGCGCATGGTCCCGGGCAGGATGGTGCTGCGGATGACCACCGTATGGCGAGCGGTCTTGTTCCTGAGCGCCTGTCCAATCTGCTCGCAAACCCGGCGGATGAAAGTAAAATCGAGATTGCCGTTGGACTGGCTGGGAGTTCCGACGCAAACAAACGATAATTCCGTTTCCTGGATGGCCTTGACTTGGTCGGTCGTGGCACGCAGCCTGCCGGACTTTACGCTGGCGGCAATAATCTCGCCGATGTCGGCCTCGATAATCGGAGACTGGCCGCTATTAATAATGTCGACTTTGACCTGAAAGGGATCTACGCCGACGACCTCGTGCCCTTCATTGGCAAGACATCCCGCCGAGACCGCTCCCACGTAGCCTAATCCGAAAATGCTGACTTTCACCAGCTTGTTCTCCTTTTCCATTGATACTGGATTGTCACGACGATTGATAACGGGGAATCTTTGTGGTTCCGCTCTACCTGAGAAGATCCTCAGCGAGGCAGGCGTTCGTAGACACTGCGGGTGCGCTTGCCAACTTCGCTCCATGAATGCTGCGCATTGGCCTGTCGCCGAATCTCGTGGCGTTGCAGATCCAGGTTTCTGTGAAGATCGCTTTCAAAGTACTTTTCGATGACCCGTTCCAGGTCCTCGACATCGCAAGGCCGGCACATGAATCCGTTCTCTCCCGCCACGATGTCGTCCCCCAGCGACCCAACCTCAGTCGCGATCACCGGAAGTCCGAAACTGAAGGACAGAAACAGCACTCCGCTCTGAAAGACCATGGTGTAGGGCAGCACGGAAACGTCAGCGGCTTTGAAGTACAACTCCGTGTCGCTGTCCGCAATGAATTCGAAGTGCTGAACCACGCGGTCTGGAGCTGGGCCACGCGCAATCGTTTCCTGAATCGCTGCCACCTGCTGCACGGTGTCCTTTTTCGTTTCTCCGGCAATGATCAGACGGTAGTTCTTGTCTTTCGAAACCAGGCGATGGAAAGCCTCCACCAGATATTCCAGGCCCTTGTAGGGACGCATGCGGCCGAAAAAAAGTATGGTCTTGTCGCTCTCCCCGATGCCCAGGCGCTGTCTCGCCTCGGCTGGGGTGAGGTCGGTATCGGGCACGGAATTGTTAATGCCGAAAGGAATAACGGTCACCGCCTGGTCCGCAACTCCGAATTCTTCCAGCAGTTCGGTTTTCATTTTCGCGGTATGGACGAAGATGTGGTCCACCAGCCGGTACTGGATCTTCAGCGTAACGCGGTTCAGCCAGGAGTCGTTCCCGTCGCGCTTGGCGGCGTTCACATTGTGCGCCGTAAATACGATCCTCTTTCGGCAGACTTTGTACCAGAGTGTAAGCAAGGTGCGATCGAACGCGGGGAACTTATTGTTCCAAAGCACGTGAAAGATCTTTGGCTTGGCAGTCGAGGCGTAGACCATCAACCGCAGATACGCCCTCAATACCTCGTAAACCCTGGCAAGACGGCCGCCGTTCCCGCTGCTGCCGTGCAGGTTGATAAACCGGAGGCCCACCGTGGAATGCATTTCTGGACGATCCAGCGCATCGCTGCCCACAACCTCAAGCGCAATCTGCTGCGCCACAATCTCCATCGACAAGCCATAGACATACGGCGGATCGATGCCGCCGGTCAGCAGGGCTATCCCGTTACCCAAAGGTGGCTTAGCCATCCGTGGTTCAGCCGAGGGATCCGGGCTGACATGCGGCAGGGTTGGTTGGGAAATAGTAGCCATGGAACGGCACCACTGGAAAGTTCTGAGTGATGCATACCTGAGAGCTTGACTTCCTGAGGACGGAGGTCGCGCTGCCTGTAGATGAAATCTGATCTATTGTTTAAAGGGGAGACTCAGCACTGCCATCAATATCAAACGGAGTACTGCCTGGCGAGTCTTTAACATGCGGGAGCTAATACCTAGCTCCCGCCTGGAGTTAAAAACTCGCCTTAATTCACGATCGCGCTCAGGCCCGTGGGCGGGACCGGCGCGCCAGAACTTCCTCCACCCAGATCACTTTGGTAAACCCGCTCATCAAATTGGTGAAGGCTACCCCAACTGGTCGGATAATTCGGATCCGGTGGCAGACTTGACCACGCCAGTGCCGCTGGAATATTCCAGGCATGGCCACTCATGTGTTGCCCCCCTGTGACGTCAGGCCCAATTGGGGGCATCGGGGGCGTACTCGACGAACCACAACTCGTTGGGAATGAACTCCAGTTGGTACAGGCCTTCCACCAGTTCAAGCCAGTGCCGCCACTGGGATGCGCGGTCATGCCGTTGATGAAGAACGAAACCGGCAAATTCTGACTCGGTGGCACGGGATTCTGAAACGGCGTGGAATTCGCACCAAAGGTCGAAAGGTTCGCGGGCACCTCAGCGCTGTCAAAGTTGGTCTTGTTGCAGTGCGAGTCTCCGCCACTGCAAACGATATAGTTTCCCCAACGCAGGAGTGATTTTGTCGTAAGTCCGCTACTCCCACCATCCAAGCCTCGAGAGTCAACGGATATGACTGCGCCATAGGAACTACTGCTGGAGCCGCCGCCGATGACATTCCCGACTATATTGGCAAATCTGGACCACCCACCGATCTCAAAGCCAGGGCCGGTCACCGATGGATAGGCGTTGTCTACGCCGGAGATGTAATTGCGGAACCAGGAGTTGAGATTGTGTGTCCCCCACGTGTCATCATCGAGCGTGTAGCCCATCTGATTGCCTTCGCGGAGAAGGAAGGAGGTTCCAGCATGGTGCTGAAACTCACCATTGGACATGAACCCGGTGTTGGCAGCCGTGTACCAGTAGTTGTAGGCGTAAACCTGATTCACCTGGTCGCCGAATCCAGCCGTGAATCCGCCTTCGATGATGTTGTTGATGAACAAGAAGTCCGACTGAGCTTGTTCACCACCGTCATAACCCCACTGCACCAGGTAATTGATCCCATTGGTGGTGTTGCCGATGTAGCTGTTGGCAACCAGGCTATGAGCGTCCATGTGGTAGGTCATGAGCAGGCTGGCGGAGGTGCTGATAAAACGCACTCCCTTGACCCAGCAGCCATACGTGCCATTGAAGTTAATTGAGCCGACAATGGTCACGCCTTGGACACCAGAACCTACGGTGCCGCTGCCGTTGTACCACATCAGGGAAACGGTTCTGGCGGTGGACCAA